>Ga0136561_1000036_pt1 | contig 47000 bp, 36 predicted proteins | sample AntRauMeHopE1498_FD_104641 | JGI IMG/M metagenome (GOLD analysis project Ga0136561, IMG submission 104641) | Saline lake microbial communities from Rauer Islands, Antarctica - Metagenome Hop E1 #498 | ecosystem: Environmental > Aquatic > Non-marine Saline and Alkaline > Saline | place... | reverse complement strand
GGCTGAATATTTCCGTTAAGAAATGATGACAGGTGAAACAGTAAAAAAGTGCCCGTTTAAGGAGGGCGAAGTACGGTTTTTTACCGTTTTTTATCGAAATATACAGTTTTTTAGGAAAGGTTTTGGGCCTTTACGCCGCAGTGGATTGAGCTTAATTTCTATAGGTTCTTGAGCCCAGAATTGTCGTGGAAAGGCATGAGAAAAGTAAAAACTAGTAAATTACAATGGTTTAAATACTTTTCTCAAACATCATTTATTTAAAATTCATAATCCTCTAAAAACTTCCGTGGCTACGAGCTTTCGTGTCATATTGCGCCAACTTCCAGCACTCAATGGGTAACTAACAGCCCAAACTGCTGCAATATTGGGAACTTATGTCACTGCTTTCATCCTGAATTATCAGTACCATAAATAGGTTTGTGGTTTATAGCAATAAGCCCATGTTTTTTGCTGAAAAAGCCTTTACTGGCACTGAAATCCATTTTACAAAATAACTCCTGAATCCATGAAAAGCACCAAAACCGAATTTGAAGGCGCCAGAGGCCAGAAACTTGCAGCTCAACTAGATTTACCTGTAGATGGGAAAGCAAAGTCGATGGCGTTATTTGCTCATTGCTTCACTTGCGGCAAAGATCTCATTGCTGCAAAAAACATAAGTAGAGCACTAACCGCTGAAGGTATTGGTGTGTTGCGTTTTGACTTCACTGGTATTGGGCAAAGCGAAGGTTCTTTTGAGGATAGTAGCTTCTCTCAAGATGTAGACGATATTGTATTTTTGGTTTCGGAATTAGCTAAACAAGAACTGAAAGTTGAGATGCTAATCGGTCATTCATTGGGCGGCGCTGCCGTGGTTCATGCTGTAGCAAAACTTCCTCAAATCAAAGCTTTGATAACCATTGGCGCCCCAGCTTCGCCTAATCATGTAACCCACTTATTTGAATCCGCTATTGAGGAAATCGAAGAAGCCGGTTCTGCAAAAGTGCTTCTAGCGGGTCGACCATTTACTGTGGGGAAAAAACTCTTAGACGATCTGAGGGAACAAAAATTAGCGGGATGTCTAAACGATTTTAAAGGCGCTTATTTAAACTTACATGCCCCAGAAGATAGCTTCGTTTCCATTGATAATGCTACGGCTTTGTTTAAAATGGCGCATCATCCAAAAAGCTATATTTCTCTGGATGGAATGGATCATTTGTTGAGCAAACCCAAAGATTCGCTACGAGTTGGAAAACTGATTACCACTTGGGTTGATGCGTTTATCCTAGAAGATGTTGACTTAGCCAGTAGTGGAAATGAGGATCATGAAGCTTTCAATAAAATTCGCCATGATAAAGACCAAGTAGCTGCCTTAATTCCCAAAGATGATGGATTTACCACGCTTATAAAAATGGGCGAAAAACATCGGGTAATAAGTGATGAACCCCTTTCTTTGGGTGGAAATGATTTAGGTCCGAATCCTTATGAACTGCTTTCTGCGGGCTTGGCTGCGTGTACAGCAATTACCGTAAAAATGTATGCTCAACGCAAGAAATGGCCTTTAGAAGATGTGCATGTTACTATTGAACACACGAAAATTGTAGCTCCTGAAGAGTACAAAGAAGCTGCACAGAATCGTAAAATTGATTATTTTAAACGACTTATTCGCATTGAAGGTGCAGAACTAGATGCCGATCAAAGAGCTAGATTATTAGATATTGCCGATAAATGCCCAGTACATAGAACACTGCACATGCCGGTAGTTTCTAGCGCGGAAGAGGTTATTTAGGCGATTAGGCGATTAGGCGAAAATTAACGCAAAGATTTAGGCAGTAAGGGGGATTTTTGGTACGTGCGTCATTCAGTAATTAGGTCTATCCAGTTTCATTATCATGGCTTTGAGTCCGTCATTTCTGTCATTCGATTTGACCATATCTTGAAAATTATCTCAGTACCCGTCATTCAGCCTATAACGTAGTATCCGCAATGCCTAGAACTCCGTAATTCGACCTACCTAGTAGCTAAAGAAATGCCTACACCCCCGCCTTTTTCTCTTAAAAAACCCCTAGTATAAACACAGCAAAGTCAACATCATTTCTATACCCAAAAATTAGCATTTCCCCATGAAATACAACAATCTTAGCAATACCGGTTTATTAGTTTCTGAATTATGTTTTGGCGCCATGACTTTTGGTGGTGTAGGCAGGTGGACCGCTATTGGCCAACAAACCCAAGATGACGCCAATACATTAATAAAGATTGCCCTAGATCACGGGATCAATTTCTTTGATAACGCAAATGCTTACAGTGGCGGGTTGGCTGAAGAAATTATGGGAAGTGCCTTAAAACAATTAAATGTACAGCGTGATTTAGTGGTTATTGCTACCAAATTACTTGCAAGAATGGGTACTGGTGCCAATCAATTAGGCCTTTCAAGAGCGCATATTTACGACTCTGTTGACGCTAGTTTAAAACGGCTGCAGCTAGATCATATAGATTTACTGTACATCCATGGTGTTGACAAAATCACCCCACTAGAGGAAACCATGCGCGGACTAGAAGACGTAGTCAGGAGTGGAAAAGTACGCTATATCGGTGTTTGTAATCAGCCAGCTTGGCGTGTAGTTAAAGCCAATGCCATTGCGAGTAAAATGGGTTGGACGAGCTTCAAAGCACTACAATATTACTACGCTATTGCAAGCAGAGATATCGAGCACAACATTATTCCAATGGCAGAAGAAGAAGGTCTATCGGTGCTTCCTTGGAGTCCGCTAGCTGGTGGATTTTTAAGTGGGAAGTTCGACCGGAATATCACCGAAGCAGGTAATAGTCGCCGTGATTCATTTGATTTCCCACCGCTAGACAAAGAAAAAGCGTATGATATTATTGACGTAATGCGGGAAATTGCCAATGAGCGCTCTGTGTCTGTGGCTCAGGTTGCACTAAAATGGGTTATGAGCCAAAAAGCAGTTGACAGCACTATTATTGGGGCAAAAACAGAAGCCCAGCTAAAAGACAACTTGAATACCGTTAACTGGGAATTAATCGATACTGAGATGACCGTCTTAAACGAGATTAGCGCCCAACCATTGCCTTACCCTAATTGGATGGTGGAATCGCAAACGGCAAACAGAGTTATTAAATTTCCGACGGAGTGAAGGTTTGAAGTTTGAAGTTTGAAGTTTGAAGTTTGAAGTTTGAAGTTTGAAGTTTGAAGTTACCCAAAAATCTTATCTTATTGCTGTACAATTAGTTATAAGTTTTTAATTATTTATTTCTTATTGCTTGGTATATATTAAAACCTCACACCTATCACCTCAAACCTCTGTGCCTCCGAGTCTCTGTGTTTAATATCTTTGCGCTACTAATTCTAGTTTATTTTTATCGCCCCATAGCCAGCAGCCCAAAGCTTAGCATTGAATGTGGGAATAGTTTGCTCTAGCCAAGTATCAGATTGCGCTTTCAGCAGCTTCCATTGCGCATCAAGTTCTGCTCTTCTGGCTATATTCGCTTTATTCACTCTAGGAATACTGCTTTCTGTTTGGTTTATCATGAACATATACTCAGCTGTAAATTTATTCGGGAAATTCTCTACATCGTCATAGGCCTTAGATTTACGCTGAACCATGTCCTTGTCCCAACTATCTAAAGCGGCTATTATTTCATTGGCTTCTTTTTCTAAAGCTTCATTCCCAGCAAAATCTTTTACCACAGCTTTTAGCTGATTCTGAATGGCATAAACATCATTCACACGATGGTGCATAACCGTTAATTCAGCCTCTACTTCCGACATAAACAGATCGTACTCCGCTAACTGACCGTCTGGGATTTCTAAAGTTGGGTTTTCCAAAATAGTTGCGGAACTTTCTAAAATCTCATCCTTTCCCAGATGAATTTTTAGGGTATATGTTCCCGGATTTACCTTATGTCCTCTGTAGCTTGCCTCAATATATGCAGTTGGAATTCCTGGCATTACTGGATAACGAGTATCCCAAACAAATCTGTTTAAGCCTTTGCTTGCAGAAATTACCTGTGAAGTTGGTGGCCCACCATCATAACTATTGAAATTCGCATCTTTTTCTGAACTTAGGCTAGATAGTAACTTCCCACTAGCGTCAAATACTTCCATTTTAATGGCCTCTTTTTGCTCTTCAGCTAACTCGTAATAAACTACTATACCACTAGCCGGATTTACGCCGACTGAGCCAGAAGTCCCGTCTGAAGAATTGCTGTTCAAGGGGCTAGACCAATTCCCATAAACCAACTCTTCTGGGTTGTACAACTGGTTTTTTCCCATGCTTTTATATTGTGCTAGCAAATTTAAGTTGTCTAAAATCCAGAAAGAGCGACCGGAAGTAGCTACTATCAAATCTCCTTTATGCACCATCAAATCTGTGATAGGTGTAATTGGTAGGTTTAGTTGGAAAGGCTCCCAGCTCTTGCCTCCATTCCACGATAGATAAACGCCCGTTTCAGTTCCTGCATAAAGTAGATCTTTCCGTGTTTTATCTTCCCTGACTACACGAGTGAAAGCGCCCTGAGGAATACCTTCGTTTATTTTTGTCCAGTTTTTTCCATAATTGGTGGTTTTATAAAGGGAAGGCGTTTTATCATTAAATTTATATCGTGTGGTAGCAATGTATGCGGTAGCTGGGTCGTGCGGAGAAACCTCTATGGCGTTAACCAGGCATTCTTCCAAGCCTTTTGGCGTTACATTTTGCCAAGTTTTTGCGTTATCGAGGCTAATATGTACCAATCCATCGTCACTACCCGTCCAGAAAACCCCAGCTTCATGCGGCGATTCTACCATATAAGCAATGGTTCCGTAATTCTCAGCACCCACAGCCTCATTGGTGTATGGGCCGCCGCCATTGCCTTGTTTCTCGTCAATATTACGGGTTAGGTCTGGGGAAACTTCCTGCCAGCTAAGGCCGTTGTCTCGAGTTCTTAGCACAAGTTGCGCAGCATGATAAAAAGTACCTGGTTCATGTTTCGACCAAATAATAGGGGCATTCCAATTGTACAAATACTTCATATTTCTGGCTTCGCGGCCTAAATACTGAATTGGCGCCGCCATAATACTGGTACTTGCGCCCGTTTCCATATCCATTAGTTCAATAGTTCCTAAATAACTACCGCCCATTACATAACGTGGGTTGTCAGGATCGAATGCCAAGAATGCACTTTCCCCACCAGCAGATGCAGTCCATTCTCTTTTGGTTATTCCGGCCCAACCAAATGCTTGGCTTGCAATACGAACCGACGAATTGTCTTGCTGTCCGCCATAAATATTGTAGGGGAAGAGGTTATCTACATTAATTCGGTAGAACTGTGCTGTTGGCATTTTATCTTGACTAGACCAGTTTTCGCCATAATCAAAAGACACAGCTGCGCCACCATCATTAGCGATAACCATATTTTTAGCGTTGGAAGGATTTATCCACAAATCGTGGAAATCGCCATGCGTACCGCTAAGTGTTTCCCAAGATTTCCCTCCATCGATAGAACGCAAAGCTGGTGCGCTTAAAACATAAACGGTTTCTTCATCGTTAGGGTCTGCAAAAACTTCGTTGTAGTACCAAGAGCGCTGAGTAAGTCTATTATCATCGCTAACTCTGCTCCAGCTACCACCCGCATTCGTTGAAAGAAAAAGACCGCCTAGATCTTTATCTGTATCACTTTCTACGATAGCATACACTTTATTAGGGTTGGCTCGGCTAACAGAAATACCCATTTTTCCGAGTTCATCAGGTAAACCTTTTTCAATTTTCGCCCAATTTTCGCCACCATCTAAAGACTTATAAACGCCACTGCCTTCCCCACCACTAATCACTTTCCAGGGTTTGCGCTCGTGTTCCCACATGGTTGCGTACAGCGTATTTGGTGCGCTCATATCCATAGATAATTCGCTAGCGCCTGTAGATTCATTAACGTAAAGTATTTGCTTCCAGCTCTTTCCACCATCAATGGACTTATAGATCCCCCGTTCTTTATTTGGACCATGCAGCGCACCTTGAGCGGCCACATAAACAACGTCTGGATTTGTTGGATGAATCACAATTCGAGCAATATGTTGGCTTTCTTTCAAACCAATATGTACCCAATTTTTACCGGAATCTATAGACTTATAAACCCCATCGCCATGTGATGTCATAACCCCACGTGGCGCATGCTCGCCCATTCCCACATAAACGACATTAGTGTGCGACTCTGAAACCGTAATAGCGCCCACAGAGCCCGTTTTAAACGTGCCATCTGAAATGTTGTACCAACGCTGCCCGCCATCGTGGGTTTTCCAAACACCGCCACCAGTAATTCCCATATAATAGATTAATGGATTACTAATAACGCCTGTTGCTGCAACAGAACGTCCACCTCTGAATGGCCCAATACTTCGATATTTGAGCGGTTTAAAATACTCTTCAGCGCTTTGGCCAAACATAGAGACACTGCACACGGTACATAATAAAATCAGTAGTACTCGTTTCATTAGGGTAGGTAATTAGAAGGGGAAGGATTGAATGATGATACAAAAAAACAGCCACTTTACTTTTCTACTGTGTGTTGAAAGTTTTGAAACAACCTTTTACAGCAAGCCTGCTTAAAACATAGCGCCTTATGCTTCTAGTCAGTTTATGCTATTCGTTTTGGGAATTAAAAATCCAAATTATCTATTATCATAGTTATTAAAACAATGAACAAATCGCATGAGATCCCTAATATGAAAAATAAAACCATTTTCCAGCTGAGTGTTCTAGCACTTATAGCTTTTGTAGTAATTCCTGCATGTGCGGTTGTAAGACCGGGCGAAGTTGGGGTAAAGCAAAGACTTGGAAAGCTCGATAATAAGATTCAACAACCTGGCTTAGTTACCTTAAATCCATTATTTACTAAGGTTATTATCATTCCTACAAGAACGGTAAACCTAGAAGTTAAGCTCAATTTACCTTCTAAAGAAGGATTAAATGTAAGCTCAGAAATTTCCATTCTTTACAACATTCAAGAAGATGCTGCTCGCAGTATCATTCAAGAAGTTGGCTCTGAATATGAAGACGTGCTAATCTTGAGTGTGTTCCGTTCTGCTGCTTCTGATGTTTGTGCGCAATTCTTTGCAAAAGACATGCACTCCGGCAATAGAGGTGTAATTGAACAACAAATCAAAGACCGCATGGAAAGCATCTTGAGCCAACGTGGTTTTAATATTGAAGCCGTTTTAATGAAGAGCATAAACTTGCCTCCTGGCTTGTACATGGCTATTGAAGAAAAATTACGCGCTGAGCAAGATGCCCTGAGAATGGAGTTCATTCTTCAAACAGAGTCTCAAGAAGCTGAGCGTAAAAAAATTGAAGCTATTGGTACAAGAGATGCGCAAAGAATTATTAGCGAAGGCTTAAATCCATTCATCATTCAGTGGAGAAGTTTAGAGGTTTTCAGCAAACTTTCAAGCTCGCCAAATGCTAAGATTATTATCACTGATGGAAATGCACCTATTTTGCTTAATGCTGATCCCCAGAAATAGTTGATAAAAAGCCTGTTTTAGGTAAAGCCTCTCTGTTAATTCAGAGAGGCTTTTTTTTTGAAACAAAGTCATCTAAAACCCTTGAATTTAGCATGGTTATCTCGATTACCGAGAGAATGAGCGTAGCGACCGAATAATCCTGCCCTCGATACATTTAGTTCACTGCGCTCATAAACACTCAGACTATGGCTAGATCAATGGTCCATAGAGTTTTTGCTACCAATAAAGTCCATCATTTCAGCAACAGCTCCGCGTACTTCTTCCGCTTGTGCATTAAGCTCTTCAGAAGACGCTGCAGATTGTTCAGCTACGGCGGCATTGCTTTGAACTACTCTATCAATCTCGCCAATGGCTAGTTTAATCTGCTCCATATTCACCACTTGCTCTTTAGACGCATCCGTAATTTTAGCTAAGCCGGTGGCAATTTTGTTTGTTATAGTCTTGTTAGTTTCAAGTGCTTCTTTAACCTGATTATTCATCGATTCTGCTTCGAGAATTTTTGCGTTCGATTTTTCAATTAGCTCAGAAGTATTTCTAGCCGCTTCAGCTGAGCGCATAGCTAAATTTCTGACTTCTTCCGCTACTACAGCAAATCCTGCCCCTGCTTCTCCAGCTCTAGCTGCTTCAACGGCTGCATTTAATGCAAGTAAGTTTGTTTGGAAAGCAATTTCATCAATGGTTTTCACAATGTTTGCTGTTTCCTTACTCATTTCAACTGTCTGCTGAATAGTGCTAGACATGGTTTGCATTCTTGCGCCAATTATCTTGAAATTAGCCGTTGCTTCATTTTGCATTAAATTATTGGCGTCAATGGCATCCTCTGTATTTGCAGCAGACATAGATGAAACCTCTTCCACAGATGCTGAGGTTTCCTCAACCGATGCCGCTTGTTGGGAAGCGCCACTGGCTAAATCTTGAGATGAATGAGCTACTTGTTCGGCAGCAGATTTTGTTTGCTCTGCACCTGCGCCTAACCTTTCCGCTAGTTTCAGTAAAGGAGACGTAATAAAATTGGTCATCAAATAAGAAATGATTACTGAAACAAAAATTCCAATAATAATGATAGTTGTTGTTACCGTTCTGGCTGACGAAACATTGGAGAGGCTTGTATTGATAGCCATATTATTCTGCTGCTCGTAAAACTCAACCACTTCATTTAGTGATTCACTAAGTTTATCAAATGCAGGTATGGCTTTCTCAGCTCTATAAATCTGCGCCGAATAATAATCACCAGATTCACTGAATGAAATATTCGTATCTGCCAGTGCTACCCAGTTTTTGAACTCTTTTTCAAATGTTTCGAGATAGGATTTCTCTTGTTCGCTCTCAACAGTAGCTGCATAGTCACTGAATAAGCCAAGCATAGTCTCTTTTCTAGAACGTAATTTTTCTCTTTGAGACTCACGTGCATCAGGGTTGGTTTCACCAGCTAAAATCAGCACCGGCATTCTGTACTTATAAACACTGCTTTGAAGATTTAGAATAGTCCTTAATTTTGGTAGATCTTTGTCTGCTAAACCAGTTAGCAAACTACTAGTACTAGAACTATTTAACCAAGTATAAGTGCCTATACCTGCAAGGATTAATATGATGGTTGCAAAACCGATTAATATTCTGCGCTGCAAATTCAGAGATTCAAACATGTTTCAGAAGTGTCATTTCGTTGTTTAAGTACATTATTAAATCTTGACAATAGTAATAGATACACAAAAGAAACGTAAAAAGACTGTACTCTACATTAAAATAACGTAAATTATAATTTTTGAATGCTAATGTCTACATATCATTCCATTGTAACAGCTGCTTTGTAGTATCTTTAAAATCAAATTATTCCTCAAAAATAGTATTTGTGCTGCTTAATTATCTGTCCATCTTATTAGTAATTGTAGGGTTCTTAGCTATAAGAAGTTATTTCTTCAAGAAGCTGAGCTATCTGCTACACATGTTCCAACAAAACGGCTATAAACTCAATGAATACGTAGTCTGGTTAAACGATCACGCTTTCACTAAAGTAGTATCTGCCAGAGAAATTCTCTACTTCGCACTTTCTTTGGCCGTTACAATTTGGGCTCAACCCTATTTAACCAACTTGGCCTTAGCCATTGGTTTTAGTGTTTACAGCATTTCTTGGTTTATAAAAATTGATTTCTACGACGGAAAGGCCGTAAAAAAACCCTTAATTGCTACCTCAAGAATGAAACGGCTATTTGTTATTACGGGAATTTTAATAGCTGCCCAATTTATAGCTTTAGCATATTTCCTAGCACTCAATACGCCAAATTTCATCGATTTTCAGAATTTGTGGGTGTGTGCCGCTGGGCTCTCCTTCATGATGCTTAACCTAGCTTTTGTAGTACTTTTAGCCGGTTTCATAGCAAAACCCATTGAGAATCAAATTCAGGAAGGCTTTAAGAGGCAAGCTCGCGAGAAACTGGCCGCACTAAAGCATTTAAAAGTGATAGCTATAACAGGTAGCTACGGCAAAACGAGTGTTAAATTCATGCTTCAAGCTTTCCTGAAAAGTCGCTACCAAGTTTGTTATACGCCCGGAAGTTTTAATACCCCAATGGGTATCTGCAAGGTTATTAACAATGATTTAAACGCTCAGCACCAGATTCTTATCCTAGAAATGGGCGCTCGTTACTTAGGAAATATCGAAGAGCTGACACATATAGCAAGACCAAATACCGCTCTATTAACCAATGTTGGGTACGCTCATTTAGAAACTTTTGGCACACAAGATGCTATTGCACACACCAAAGCAGCCATTGTTAGGGCCTTAATTACTGGGGAAACAGCCGTGCTAAATGCTGACGACGCAAGAGTGTGTGAAATGGGAAAAGATCAACCCATAAACCGCATACTCTGTGGTATAAATGGCGGCGAAGTTAGAGCGCAAAATATTGAGTATGGGGTCTTTGGCTGCCGCTTCGAGGTTCATTATAAAGAGGAAATTGTTTCAGTTACCACACCCCTATTAGGTGCGCACAATGTTAGCAATATGCTGCAAGCTTTTGGCGTTGGTTTAACTTACGGTATACGCCTAGAAAGCATGGCAGAAATAGCCAAAACCCTCGAACCTACAGAGCATCGTTTAGAGTTAAAAAAATTGGGCTCATATTACATGATAGATGACGCATTTAACTCGAACCCAGTTGGGGCAAAAAATGCCGTTGAAATTTTAGGCAAGTTTAGCGGCGTCAATAGATACATAATAACTCCTGGAATGATTGAACTAGGTGAACGCTCTGTTGAAGAAAATCAACTTTTTGGTGTTCATATTGGCAATGCAAAACTAGAGGCCATTTTTTTGGTGGGAAAAACCAGAACAAAGCCTATTTACGATGGTATTATTTCAACGGGATATAATGCTGAGTTGATCTTTGTTTGTGAGTCGCTGAACGAAGCAAACGCTTTGGTCAGAGAGCGTATTCAAGAAAACGACGTGGTTTTATATGAAAACGATTTACCCGATAGTTATAACGAATGAAAAGGCTGAATTCTTAATAATGATGCGTATTTTACTTGCTTACCCTTTTTATTAATCACTTAAACAGTTATTAATCACTTTAACAGCATGGCTGATATAAAATTTGAAGAGCGACTAAGCATTGAGCAAGTTGAAGAGAGTAATGTTTTAGCGCCAAAATTTGATGACCGTGGATTTATTCCAGTAGTAACAACCGATTTTACCACAGGTGAACTGCTGATGCACGGCTACATGAACGAAGAAGCATTTAAAAAAACCATGGAACTTGGTGAAGCGGTTTATTACAGCCGAAGCCGGAAAACTTTATGGCATAAAGGCGCCACCTCTGGTTTAGTGCAACTTGTAAAAGAAATGCGCATAGACGACGACCAAGATTGTGTGTGGTTACGTGTACAAGTTCAAGGAAACGGCGCTAGTTGCCATGTTGGTTACCGTTCATGCTTCTACCGTAGCCTTCCCACAGGAAAAGAGCTTCAAGCTGCCGATTCTATTGTATTGAAATACGAAGAATCCGAAAAAGTATTCGACCCAAAAGAAGTTTACGGCGACGCCCCAAACCCAACCATTCTCTGATTTTAGCTACTCCCATTTTATGACCCGTTCAGAACGTTTCCCCTTACATATTTACAATACATTAAGCCGAAAAAAAGAGCTTTTTGAGCCTATAAAAGTTCCCTTCGTAGGTTTATATGTCTGTGGGCCAACCGTTTACAACGAAGTACATTTAGGGAATTTACGCACTTTTACCAGCTTCGACATAGTTAATAGATATCTGCGACATCTAGGCTACAAAGTGCGCTATGTTAGAAATATTACCGATGTAGGTCATTTATCCAACGACTCTGATGATGGCGAAGATAAAATGCTTAAGCAGGCTCGGTTAGAACAAATTGAGCCAATGGAAGTGGCTCAGCGCTATTCAAATAGCTTTCACAGAGTAACCCAACAGTTCAATTTGCTAGATCCTGATATAGAGCCTCAAGCTACAGGCCATATAATTGAACAGATTCAAATGATAGAACAAATTATAGCTAATGGCTTTGCTTACGAGTCAAAAGGCTCGGTGTACTTTGATATAAATGCCTTTAAAGAAAAGCATAGCTACGGTGAACTTTCTGGGCGTAATGTTGAAGATTTATTTGAATATACGCGCCAATTAGATGGTCAATCAGACAAGCGAAGCGCGGCAGATTTTGCACTGTGGAAAAAAGCCGATGAAAAACACATTATGCGCTGGCCTTCACCCTGGAGCGTTGGCTTCCCGGGTTGGCATTTAGAATGCTCTGCAATGAGTACCAAGTATTTAGGCGATCAATTTGATATTCATGGCGGCGGGCTAGATTTGCAATTCCCGCATCATGAATGTGAAATTGCGCAAAATGTAGGGGCAAAAGCTAAAGTTCCAGTTAAGTACTGGATGCATGCTAATATGCTTACTGTTAATGGGCAAAAAATGTCTAAATCTGTTGGGAATTCTTTCTTACCCACAGAGCTACTTTCAGGAGATCACCCTCTTCTAGATCAGGGTTTTTCGCCAATGACGGTACGCTTTTTTATGCTGCAGTCTCATTACTCAAGCACCTTAGATTTCTCAAATGAGGCCCTAAAAGCTTCAGAAAAAGGCTATAAACGACTTGTTGAAGCCCTAGAACGGCTAAAAGAGTGGGATATTTCTACTTTCTCTACAACTGAATCTGACACAGAAGAAAGCAAAACTTTGCTCAAATCTATAGACGATATGTATCTGAATATGAGCAATGATTTTAATACGGCTAAGTCATTAGCCTCACTATTCGAGATGGTGCCTGTAATAAACAGTATTCATAACGACAATGCTTTATATAGTAAATACACCGCTGAGAGTTTAAGCGCACTACAAAATACCATCCCTGATTTTGTAGAGAATGTACTTGGGCTAAAAGTTGAAGAAGAAAATGCCAATACGCATTTAGCCACAACGCTTAATTTACTAATTGACATTCGGGCTAAATCTAGAGCGAATAGAGATTTTGCTACGGCCGACCAAATACGCAACGAACTGGAAACCGCTGGTATCAAATTACTAGATGGTAAAAATGGTACGCATTTTCAGATAGACTAAGTCAGATAGACTAAGCTAGTCGGGCTAAGACGTTCGGCTATTGCTTATGCGTTTTTGTGAACAATAAGGTAACTGGCATCATCTTTCAGCGGCGCATCACCTTTCCAGTCTTGCATGATTTTTTCTAAGCTAGCACCTAAATTGGTAGCCGACCAATTTTCAACATCCATCAACTTGTTTTCTAGCCATGATTCAGTCATCATTTGATTTTTGGCGTTGAATAGTTCAGTGTATCCGTCTGAAAGTAGTATTAAACTATCGCCTTTACTTAGGTTTGCAGTTAATACCTTGTAGTCAAATTGCACCTTAGTACCTAGAGCCATTCCTTTGCTAACCATTTTTGTGATGGTTTTTTTCTCAGCATTTAGCTGCCATAATCCAGGCATACCGGCGGCGCAATACTCAAAATTATCTTGGTGTAGGCGCAGCAGAGAAAGCGACATAAACATGCGTTTAAAGTTCATGCTCTGTAAAGCGCCCGACAATTCTCTGAGCACAACATCTAAGGATTCTTCTGGCTTACAATTTTGGAATAAGGCTTTAGTAGCCGTTACCATAGTTCCTGCCGCAACGCCATGTCCGGTTGCGTCACCCAAGGTTAAAAGCAAATCTTGCCCATTTTTTTGGTGGTAATCGTAATAATCGCCACCTACTTCTGTGGCCGTAAATACCTTAGCGCATATTTCAAAGCCTTTTAGTTGGGGTAATTGCTGAGGTAGCATGGAAAGCTGTAGTTTTCTTGCTTCTTCAAGCTCAAAGCTCTTGCGCCTATTCTCTTCCTCCATTGCTTTGGTCTGCAACTCTGCTATTTGCGCACGCGCATGAACTTTTTCATTTTGGACCAGTAAATTAGACCGCTCTCTTTCTTGAGCTAAATTTTGCTGAGATAATATTCGAACTTCACTCAATTTTTCAGCTAAGCTTTTATTGGTATCGGTTAAGTTTGTGGCTAAATAAACGGACATGGATATGAATAGAGCCATCATTCCGGGATAAGCAGAGTTCAGCCATTCTATAGATTGCGTAGTGTATTGGCCAAAGAGGTTTAGCATACCAATAGCCAAGGTAAAGCCACCACCTATGGCAATAATTCTTGCGTTTTTATGCTTAGATCTTGCCATAAACATAGATCTTGCAATCTCAATGTAGGTTAGCAAGTAGAGCGCATTATCGAAACTAAGTGGGAAATAAGAGCTGTTTTCCCACGATAAATTTCCACCAAACCAAAGATGCTTCATAATTCCGAGGCTTCCCAAACCAAGAATTACGTACCCAACTAAGGGTATATCTTTATAAACTACCTCATATACAAAAAAGAGTAAGGCCATGTGCATAGCCATAACCATAATAGCCTCAAAAATATAGAGCCAATACAAGTGATCAACATCAGCCTGATTGCCCGTAGCTATACTTAAGCTATAACTGCTGATATAGGTTGCCAGAAGAAGCACATAGGCGAGGTTGTATTTATCCTTTCTATTGAAAACATAAATAAGCAAGTGAAGAATCAGGAAGGCGGCCGCGAAACCAATTAATGCGTAGGCTGTTATGCTACTAGTATTTGAACCACTAACATTTCTATTGCTTACAAAGCTGTTATAATTACCAAAAAGCAACCTAAAACCTGTGTAAATGCCAACCTTGCTTAGCACTTCTCTTTTGTGGTTAGAAAATCGAACCAAAATTTCATTGGTGGCAGAGCTGTCTAATTCAATGGGGAAGTAGTCAAAATTCCTAGCAAGTATTTCCTCATCTGCTAGTAAAGAGGGAATCCCAAAATTTTTCCATAATACTCCGTTTACATAGATATCTGCAGCGCCTCTAAGATAGACCGTTGCCGTATTCAACCAAACACTATCTTTTACCAAGCCTTTTGGTAATGTAGCTCTGAACCAGCCATAAACTGGCCAACTTTCATTAATCTCCTGTGGGAAAATAGCTGTTTTTAGCGGAACCCACCCTGAATCGGTCTTAACTGTTTTTAAGCTCGAGCTTGAGCTTGAATCATTCAAAAACTGCCATTCCCCTAAAAACTCAAATAAACCTTTTTCTTCGGTTTCAACCCATTCAATTTCAGTTAAACTTAATGCTACATCACCTTGAACTACGCTATCCATTGAAGATGGCGGCACAGCCTGAAGTAAAACGACAATATAAGCTAGTAGATAAAGCACGAACGCAGAGTTATTTGGGTGGTTGGGTACTAAGGTAGCAAATTACTAAAAAAGTGCCGATCTACACTCGAAACCCGCATGCTTAATAAGCGTAAGAGCGAAGTCAACTCAGTAATAAATCTCATTTTTGGCAGGTAACCGCATGAAAACAAGAGCTATCGTAGCAGAAACGCATAAGACCACATTGTTTTTAAGGCTCACCTTTTTCTTTGGCATTTTTATTCTATTACTCACAACGGCCCTTTTATCACAAAGCACAAGAGATGCTTATGAAGTTAAGAGAATAGATGTAAGTGGCTCTCCAGAGATAATTGCTCGAACTAGTAGCGGTCATATTGAGGTATATGGCGGAAATGGAAACACCGTTGAAATACAAGTTTATGTACGTAAAAATGGTGATTACTTATCCAGTAACAACTATGATATAAGTGATGATTACAGTTTTTCTATTGAACAAAAAGGAAATACCATAGAAGTAACAGCTAAAAGACTGAAAGACGGCTGGGGTAGCTGGATGAGCAAAACACCTAATGTTAGTTATGTTATTAAGGTGCCTAGAAATTCCCAAGTTGACTTAAAAACTAGTGGCGGCCATATTGATGTGGCTATGATTGAAGGAGAGGTTAAAATGAATACCTCTGGTGGCCATCTAACCATCAAAGAAATTAGCGGAGTTATAAACGCTAGAACAAGCGGCGGACATATAAACTTGTCAGAAATTAAAGGCTCCGCAGACGTTAGAACAAGTGGCGGTCATATTGAGCTTGAAGGTGCAGAGGGAATGTTTGATTTACGCACATCAGGAGGTCATATAGATATTGATAAATTGTATGGTTCTGTAAAGGCCTCTACAAGTGGCGGTAATGTGAATGCATCTATGGAAGTATTAACAGGAAATGTAGAGCTGAAAACCAGTGGCGGCAGTGTAAGTCTTAGCATACCATCTTATGAAGGGGCCGATCTCGAGATCAAAGGAACTAGGGTACGCGCTAATTTGGTGAATTTTTCTGGTTCACAAACTAAAAGCGCTATTTCTGGAACCATAAATGGTGGCGGTTACAAGGTTTCATTGAAAACCAGTGGCGGCACAGCAAAATTAGATTTACGAGATTAATCCACTCAATTGGTAAATGCTTCTAGCGCCCAGATACTTAAATCATCTTTATAGAATGAGAAAAGCTTCAACAGAAGCTTTTTTTATGGGGCTTTGTTGAACAAGCTCAGAATTTGGGAAAAAAAAAGACGGCCTTCAAACCGTCTTTTTTTAATAATTATTGACTCCTTAATTAATGTTTTGCTCTAACCCTAATAAGAACAACACTAATACAGTAAGCTCTTAAAGCTTTCAACTTCTTAAGCTTGCCTAGTTCTTACGCTCATATCATCACTGAGTTTCAAAAAATAGGCTAGAATTTTAGTTAATTTTATTAAAGAAAAATATTCTAAATTATGGTCGCTTTTAACAAGTTTATTCCAAAACACCTAGGGTAATAACGCTAAAAACCGAATATTTTTATGCGAACTATTGACGATATCGACAAAACGATATTAAATGCACTGCAGAAAGACGGCAAACTGACCATGAAAGAACTAGCTGCGCAACTAAATATGTCTACAACGCCCATCTTTGAACGCGTAAAACGGCTAGAACGAGATGGGCTGATTATTGGCTATAGAGCCATTGTAGACCCACAAAAAGTAGACTACCCACAAATCATTTACTGCTCTATATCTTTGAAAGATTTATCGCCAGAGGCTCAATCTTATTTTGATCAAGTTGTTTGTACCCTTCCACAAGTACAAGAAGTACATCTAATTGCCGGCGACTATGATTACCTGATTAAAATGGTGGTTAGAGATATCAATGAGTTCCATGAGATTTACAACAAATACCTATTTCAGACAAAATTGCTTGCCAAAGCAAACTCTAACTTTGTAATTGCCACAAAGAAAGCCACAACGGCTATTATTTTAGGAGAAGTGCAGGATTGATTCCCGCCTATTACTCGTTATCAATTAGTTAAAGCAAGACCGTATAAAAGACTTTCGCAAAACATTGCATGGACAACAATAAAGCATCTGGCAAAGCCTCTGCATTAGAAGCACCAATTAAAATTCGTGGTGCACGAGTAAATAATCTAAAGAATATCGATATCGATATTCCCCGTAATAGTTTAACCGTTATTACTGGCGTAAGTGGCTCCGGGAAATCTTCCCTAGCCTTCGATACTATTTATGCTGAAGGCCAGCGTCGTTACGTAGAAAGCCTTTCTAGTTACGCTAGGCAGTTCCTAGAACGCATGGATAAACCGGATGTAGATTTTATATCAGGTATTTCCCCAGCAATGGCTATTCAGCAGAAAACTACTACCACTAATCCTAGATCTACTGTTGGTACAACCACCGAGATTTATGATTATTTGCGCCTGCTTTATGCCCGCATTGGCAAAACAATATCTCCCATTAGTGGTGAGCAAGTACAAAAGGATACAGCCCAAGGCGTTGCCAATCAAATACTTAAAGACTTTGATGAAGGCACACGATTTTACGTCCTATTTAACCTTCCCAACCACAAAAGCCGTAAAATTCACGATGAGCTTAATGTACTTCTTGAGAAAGGTTGGAACAGATTAATAGATGTAAGAACAGAGAAACTTATTGATATTAGCGCAGACGGAATTCCCAAAAAACTACCCAAAAGAGATGCCATTGCTGTTTTAGTAGATCGTTTAGCCGTAAAAGATGACGACGAAACCAGAACCAGGCTGTCAAGCTCAATTGAAACAGCCTTCAGAGATGGCAATGGCAGCTGTGCTATTCTGATTAAAGACGGGGAAAAACGCTTATTCAGTGAGCGTTTTGAACGAGATGGAAAAGAATTTCTTGAGCCTACACCACAAATGTTCGCTTTTAATAATCCTTATGGCGCTTGTACCGTTTGCGAAGGCTTTGGCCGCGTTGCCGGTATTGATGAGAATCTAGTAATCCCAGATCCAGACAAAAGCCTAAGAGATGGCGCAATAGCCCCTTTCAGTTCTCCAAAATACGCGCCCCTATTACGCGATTTGATAACGGTTGCGGCGCGTTATAGATGGCCTATTGATATGCCATTCCATGAGTTATCTAAAGAAATAAATAAAGCCGTTTGGGATGGGAAAGACGAGTTTAAAGGCATAAATAGCTTCTTTGAAGACGTACGTTCTCAAAACTACAAAGTACACATGCGCGTTTTTTATGCCAGATATAGAGGCTACGGGCGATGCACAAATTGTGAAGGCTATAGAGTCAGGAAAGATGCGCTTTATGTGAAAATAAACCATCTACATGTTGGCGAAATTACCGAAATGACTATTGGTGCCGCCAAAACTTGGTTTGACCAGCTTGAGTTAAATAAATTTGAAACCGCGGTTGCCTCCCAAATTTTATACGAAATTCAAAAACGATTACGATATCTGGTAGACGTTGGGCTAGAATACCTTACGCTAGACCGACAAACCAAAACCTTGAGTGGTGGTGAAAGCCAGCGAATTAATCTAGCTAATGCCCTAGGCAGCTCACTTATTGGCAGTTTGTATGTGTTAGATGAGCCCACTATAGGTCTTCACCCTAGAGATAACGATCGCTTAATTGGCATCTTAAAACATTTACGAGATATTGGAAATACCGTTTTAGTGGTTGAGCACGACCCTGAAATGATGAAAGCTGCTGATCATATCATTGATATCGGCCCTTTTGCTGGTATTTATGGCGGAGAAGTTATTCATGCAGGCGATTATGAGAGTCTTTTAGCCTCTAAATCTTTGACGGCCAAATACCTAAGCGGCGCTGAGAAAGTAGCACTGATAAATCCTATTCGTTCAGAAACTCAACATGCTATTACCATCACTGGCGCTTCTGAACACAACTTAAAAAACCTGACTGTTTCCTTCCCACTACGGAAAATAGTGGCCGTTACTGGGGTTTCAGGCTCTGGCAAATCAACGTTAGTTCATGACACATTATATGGTGCGCTAAAAAAAGATTTTGGCGGATTTGGCGAAAAAGTGGGTCGACACAAAGACCTACGTGGCCATTTTCAAATAGACGCTATTGAAATGGTTGACCAAAGCCCAATTGGTCGCTCTCCTAGGTCAAACCCAGCTACCTACACTAAGGCATTCGACGGCATAAGAGATGTTTTCTCGCAAACTAGGCATGCTAAAATACACAGTATCCCACCTGGCCATTTTTCTTTTAACGTACCGGGCGGTAGATGCGAAACTTGCCAAGGCGAAGGCGTGCAAACCATTGATATGCAATTCATGGCAGATGTGGTTTTAACCTGCGAAGTGTGTAAGGGCAAACGCTTTAAAAAAGAAGTGCTTAGTATTACGTACCAAGGCAAAAACATCTACGACGTCTTACAAATGTCGGTTACCGAAGCTGTAGAATTCTTTGAAGACATAGATTCTATTGCCAATAAACTGCGCCCATTAGAAGAGGTTGGCCTCGGTTACCTGAAACTCGGACAAAGCGCTACTACCCTATCTGGTGGAGAAGCCCAACGGGTGAAATTGGCTAAGTTTCTCACAAAATCTGACGGAAATCATACGCTCTATTTCTTTGACGAACCAACTACAGGTCTTCATTTTGATGATGTAAATCGCCTGCTTAAAGCCTTTAACCGACTAGTAGAACAAGGACACTCCCTAATTGTGATTGAACACAATTTAGATGTAATTAGCCAAGCAGACTGGGTTATTGATATCGGTCCCGAAGGCGGCTTTGGTGGCGGTTTGCTAGTAGCAGAGGGCACACCAGAACAGATAATGGCCGTAGATAAAAGCTATACAGGGTCATATCTAAAATCTTATATGGGGAAAGTTTAGACCTAGCTTATCAAGAAACTAAAGCTTCTGAAATTGTGGTTTTTGAGGCTTTAGTAGACGGGTATAAGCTGGCTAGCAGACAGAAAACGATAGCGCCAACAACAACTAGCACAACGTCTGTCCACAAAATTTCAATTGGGTAAGCGTCAATAATAAAAGCATCTGACAAGGTCACAATTTTGTAGGTTTTTTGTAGCCAAGCCCCTGTAAAACCCAAAACTAAGCCAACACCAGCGCCAATACCACCAATGCGCAAGCCTTGTATCAGAAATATGGTTTTAATCTCTGATGCAACTAAGCCCAAGGTTCTCAAAACGGCAATATCTCTGCGCTTTTGAATTACAATCATGCTCATAGATCCAATAATATTAAGCACGGCAACAAGTATGATAATCATCAAAAGCACAAAAGAAGCCCATTTTTCTAGCTGCATTACATCATAAACCGGCTTTTGAATATCGTACCAGCTTTTCACCACGTAATTTGGGCCTATGCGTTGCGCAATGGTTGATTTCAGGCTTTCTGCATCATCTCTTTGGCTAAGCTTTAGGTCTATAGCATTTACTTGGCCCTTTGTTTCAAAAAGTCTTGACGCATACGGCAGGGAAGTAAAAACGATAGAGCCTTCGAAAAGCTCTTGCATTTTAAAAATTCCCCGAATCTCAAAAGGAACGGCTTTTGGTGCAGCAAATTGAGTCAAACGCTTTTTCATGCCAGCAGCGGAGAGTAAACCCACCTCGTCATTTACATGCAAGCCTAAATCGAAAGCCAGATTCCTTCCCATTAAAAGTCCTACCCTTCCCCCATTTACCGAAACATCAAGATTTCCGGCTTGGACATTTTCCTCTATGGCTTGCAGTTGAAAAAAATTATTAAGATCTACGCCACGCACAATTACCACCTTATCTTGTTGTTGCGGGCCCGCCAACAAAGCTTTTCCTTCGATATATGGCGAGGCTTGCTCAATCTGTTCTATGGAATCAATTTGTGCTAAAATTTGGGTTGGCTCGAAATAGGAACCCTGCACATGTTCAATTTTCAGGTCAGGATCCCAGCTTGTGAGCACAGACTGCACTACACTAAAAAAGCCATTAAAAACAGATAGGACAATAATAAGCAGCGCAACACCTACTGAAATGCCCCCAATACTAATCCAAGTTAGAGATCTAAGTAGCGCTAATTCGCCTGTAGAGCGAAGCATTTTACCGGCAATGTAAGATTGTATAAACATGTATTTAAGGTAAAAAACGAAATGAAGATCTTGCGTAGTCTATGCCTACAAATCATTATATTTTTTTGATGTCCATTTAAACTATTGATTATGTTAGCCGTGCCAAATCTAGACCAAGAACAATTACTCCAATTACATCATGGCTTACATGGTGACCCATTTTCTGTATTGGGATTACATGCAGATAAAAAAAGTACCAAGAAAAACGCCCTCATCTACCGAGTTTTTGCCCCGAATGCAGTAAAAGTGATCCTAACTCTTGACGAAAAAGAAAGCCAGTTAATGAGTGTTTCTGAAACGGGTTTATTTGAATTGACGGTGCCCAAACCAAAAACAAATGCTATTCCGCTAATTAGCTATGAAGACCTAGAAGGCAACAAATGGCAGCGTCATGATCCCTATGCTTTTGGGCAAATAGTCTCCGATTTTGACCTACAACTTTGGGGGGAAGGAAATCACCAGCGAGCTTATGAGTTATGTGGTGCGCACCCAAAAACCATTGATGGCGTAGAAGGCGTTCACTTTGTTGTGGCGGCACCAGCGGCCAGAAGAGTTAGTGTTGTAGGTGATTTTTGCCAGTGGGATGGGCGAATTTTCCCGATGCGAAAATTTCATGAACAAGGTTTGTGGGAAATTTTCGTTCCAGGGCTAACAATAGGTTGTGTCTACAAATATGAAATTAAAGCCTCAGGAGAGGGCTATCCGTTTCTGAAAGCAGATCCTTATGCTTTCCAAGCAGAAATACGCCCAAAAACGGCCTCCGTTGTTTCCGAACTTAAAGGCTTTGAGTGGGATGATAGTGCTTGGCTCAAAGAAAGAACGAAAGTTACTGTAAATGATCCTATTTCTGTATATGAGCTGCATTTAGGATCTTGGAAAAGAGATCCAACCAACCCAGAGCGTTTTCTCAATTATAGAGAAATTGCCAGAGATTTGGTGCCTTATGTAAAAGAAATGGGTTTTACCCACGTTGAGCTAATGCCAGTGGCAGAACACCCTTATGACCCTTCTTGGGGATATCAACAAACGGGGTATTTTGCCGCAAGCAGCCGCTTTGGAAGCCCACACGATTTTATGCACTTAATAAATGAATGCCACAAAGCAGAAATAGGCGTACTCATAGATTGGGTACCTGGCCATTTTGCCAAAGATGCTCATGGCCTTATTCAATTTGATGGAACCTCACTTTATGAGCATGAAGACGACAGGCAAGGCGAGCACAAAGATTGGGGCACAAAAATCTTTAATTACGGCAGAAATGAAGTCCGAAATTTCTTGGTTTCGAATGCCCGTTTTTGGCTAGATTTTTTCCATATAGATGGCCTAAGAGTAGATGCTGTTGCTTCTATGCTGTATCTAGATTACAGCCGAGAAGAGGGAGAATGGATTCCCAATAAATATGGTGGCCGAGAGAATTTAGAAGCTATTGAGCTGCTTCGCTATGTAAACTCTTTACTGCATCTTGAGTTCCCGGGTGTTCTTACTTTTGCAGAAGAAAGCACTTCTTGGGGTGGGGTTTCAAAAGCCGTAGAAGAAAACGGTTTAGGCTTCGATTTTAAATGGAATATGGGCTGGATGAATGATACGCTGAGCTACATTGAAAAAGACAGTCTTTATCGTTCTTACCACCATGACCAACTAACCTTTTCTTTAGTTTATGCCTTCTCAGAGCGTTTCATTCTGCCGTTCTCGCATGATGAAGTGGTGCACATGAAAGGCTCTATGATTAAAAAAATGCCTGGTGATGATTGGCAGAAGTTTGCGAATCTGCGTCTACTCTACGCATATATGTATGCCCACCCTGGCAAGAAGCTGCTCTTTATGGGATGCGAATTTGGGCAGTGGGAAGAATGGTCGGAATCGCGTTCTTTAGATTGGCATTTAGTAGATTTTGACAGGCATCAAGGTATAGCCAGCACCGTAAAAACGCTGAATAACCTGTACAAAGAGTTAACGCCTTTACATCAAGTAGACCACAGCTGGGAAGGCTTTGAATGGATAGAGTTACATGATCGCGATCAAAGCACCATGTCTTTTATACGGTACAATGCCGATAAAAGCGAGTACGTAATTTGTCTTTTCAACTTTACTCCGGCCACACACACTCAATATAAAATAGGTATGCCAGAAGAAGGCACCTTCGTAGAGTTGTTCAACTCGGATAATGCCGCCTTCTTTGGAAGTAATGTGTCAAATCTGTTGCCAATTAAAACCACAAGAGGCGAGTGGCAAGGCAGAAAGCAACACCTACTCATAGATTTGCCTCCGCTTGCAGCAGTATTTTTTAAAAAAGTGTAGGAATCGGTAAAAGGAGCTTCATCGAAAGGGTAAAAGGCTTATCTTAAATGTAAGCGCTTAACCCATTCGATTCCTCTTAAATCTTATTCCATGGCATTCGAAAGATCCAGCGGTGTATTAGTTCACCCCACCTCTTTACCAAATTTTTACGGCATTGGCGATTTTGGCCCAACTGCACAACAATTAATTCATTTTCTGGAAGAAACTGGCCAAAGTCTATGGCAGGTACTTCCACTAACGCCAACAGGATATGGCGACTCCCCGTATGCAAGTTATTCAGCATTTGCGGGCAATATTTTTCTAATTAGTCCAGATATCCTATGCAAAGAAGGGTTAATTAGAAACGAAGACTGTGCAGCTGCCATGCAGCCAGAGTCTACCGTGGTTGATTACCAAAAAACCATGCAGCTAAAAACCACTTTACTGCAAAAAGCTGCAGCGAATTTTTATGCTGGCAAAAAAGCAGTTTACGAAGAAGAATTCACGAACTTTATTGCGCAAAATAGCTACTGGCTCACAGATTACACCGAATTTGTAGCTTGTTTTGAGGCGCACGGTAAAAGACCGTGGTCTGAATGGGAAGACAAAGACCTAGCAAGTGGCAATAAAAAAGGTAGGGCTAAGATTCAGAAGAATTATGCCGATGCTATAGCCTTCCATACTTGGGCGCAATTTGAGTTTTTCCGCCAATGGGATAATTTAAAAGCCTTTGCAAACGAGCATGGCGTACAGATAGTAGGCGACATTCCAATATTTGTGGATCATAATTCGGCGGATGTCTGGGCAAATAAAAAATATTTTTCGCTAAATAAAGACGGCAGCCGTAATAAAGTGGCGGGCGTGCCGCCAGATTTTTTCAGTGCAACAGGCCAGCTTTGGGGTAATCCGCAGTATGATTGGAAGAAACTAAAAGCAGATGGCTATAGCTGGTGGATAGAGCGCTTCCGCCAGATGTTTGCGATGTATGATATTGTGCGTGTAGATCACTTTAGAGGCTTTGAAGCATATTGGGAAATTGAGGCTAATGAGCAGACCGCCATCAATGGACGTTGGGTAAAAGGACCCGGCTCTGATATATTCGATGCAGTACAAGCAAAATTAGGTAACATACCTGTAATAGCTGAAGATTTGGGTGTTATTACGCAAGGTGTTGTTGACTTGCGCGAGAGATATGACTTCCCGGGCATGCGTATTCTTCAATTTGGATGGGGTTCAGACGCAGCAAATACCTTTTTGCCACATAATTACGATAAGAATACGGTTTGTTATACGGGAACACATGATAACGATACCACGCAGGGTTGGTATGCTGCAGCATCAGCTAAAGAGAAACACGAAGCGCGTATTTACACCCGTAGTGATGGCAGAAACATACATAACGACTTTATACGCTTATGCTTCACAAGTGCCGCAAACCAAGCCATTATTCCAATGCAAGATTATATGGGCTTAGATGGCACGCATAGAATGAATATGCCAGGCACAACCTCAAACAATTGGCAATGGCGTTATACAAGCAGCATGCTAGAGGCCATAGACTTGGGCCAATTAAAACTACTAATTGCTATCACTAATAGAAATCCCAGATTGGGTTACAAAGATGAGAGCATAGAGGTACTGCATATAGAAGAGGTATAGCTATCGGAGTTTTAGGCATTTTTACGTATATTCTGCGCTTGCTACCTTTATGATAAAAGAAATTTATGAGCTTTCGTATAAGTAATATTCCTGACAGATCAGCTAAACCACGTGAAACGGGAATAACTCTCGCTCTAGACAAAGGCTACAGTATTAGGCAGGCAGAAGATTTCTGCCAGTCTTCAGAACCCTACACTGACATAGTGAAGTTTGGTTGGGGTACGGCACTAGTAACGTCAAAGTTAGAAGAGAAAATAAAGGTCTACCATGATCACGGAATACCCGTTTATTTTGGTGGAACCCTTTTTGAAGCCTATTTAATGCGAAATGAGCTATCGATTTATATATCGATGCTTAAAGACCTTGGTATTAAGCATATTGAAGTCTCTGATGGTACTATAAAGCTCTCGCAAGAGCGCAAACTAGATATCATAAGAGAATTGAAAGAAGATTTCATTGTCTTATCAGAAGTGGGAAGTAAAAATCCTAATGAAATTATTGCCCCGTATAAGTGGGTAAATATGATTAAGTCTGAACTTGAAGCAGGCGCATGGAAAGTAATTACCGAAGCCCGTGAGGGTGGAAACGTTGGGGTATTTAGACCAAATGGCGAAGTTCGTTCTGGTCTAATAGACGAAATAACCGACCTAATTTCTCGAGATTTATTAATTTTTGAAGCGCCTTTGAAAGACCAACAAGTTTGGTTTATTAAGAAATTTGGCCCAAATGTTAACCTTGGCAATATTTCCCCCTCAGAAGTAATTCCTGTTGAGACCCTTCGCTTAGGCTTACGAAGCGACACACTTTTTGATTTCCATGGCGCAGACGATAAGTTTGATAGCTATATGGACCCCAAAGCTAATAAAGCTTATTAGCCAATCAACCAAAGAAGAGTATTTATAGATGAAAATCCTTTACACAGCAGCTGAAATATCTCCATTCGCTAAAATGTCGAATACAGCAGATATGCTGCGTTTTTTACCTGCTTCTTTACAAGATGCTGGCTACGAAATTCGCATTTTATTGCCCAAATACGGTCATATCAATGACAGAAGAAATCGTTTGCATGAAGTCATCCGATTATCTGGTATTGAAGTACAAGTGGCTGATACTGTTGAAAAAATGAAAATAAAAGTGGCTAGTATCCCAAATGCTAAGCTACAAGTCTATTTCCTAGACAATAAAACCTATTATAAGCGAAAAGGTATTTTCAAAAATCCTGAGACAGGAAACTTTTTCAAGGATAATGACAAAAGAGTGGTTTTCTACACCAAAGCGGTTATTGAGACCATCAAGAAGCTAGGTTGGGAACCCAATATTATTCACTGTCACGACTATCCGTCTGGTTTAATTCCTTTTATCGTTAAAAAGTTTTACCAAGATGAGCCTGTCTTACAAAAGACAAAAGTGATTTTTAATATTCACCATGCAGACAACCAAGGTCAAATAAAAGCCGATCTTTTCAAACATATTGGTTTACCTGAAGGCTTTGACTACTCTGAAGAAGTAGACAAAGATGGTAATGTTGATTTACTGCGTCTAGGTATTAAATATGCTGACCACGTTGTAACGGGCAATGAGATTACAGATCAATACAACGATCTGTTCGAAGAAATGGGTGTAACTCCTACTCCTATACAAGGCGCTCCGCAAGACGTTAGTGTAAAATTTGATAATTATTATAAAGAGATAGCCTCACAAGACTAATCCACTTGTACACTATTTATTCTACATGAAGCACCTTTTTGTTGTTTTCCTTCTTATCGCTTCCATCATTGTGGCCTGTACAGAATCGGGTGTTATTAGCGAAAGTTTCTTACCTGTTAACGTAGACGTTAGAATTGATACCTTTTTTGTAGACAATGCAGAAAAGCTTGAAATTCCTGCGTTTAGTACAACTACCATCTATATTTCTGCTGGGAAATATAATGATGCACTTTTTGGTTCACATGAGGCTGTTTCTTATATCATACCTAGAATTGGGTTTCCTGCCATTGATACCTTAGATGTAGATTCGCTACAAATGACACTGCGCTTGGTAGCGAATCCTGATTTAGTATATGGCGATACTACGCAATCTGTAGAATTTGGTTTATACTATATAAACCAACCTTGGCGTTCAGGTGCTATGCAGCATGACGATATTTTAACGACGGCAGCAGAACCCTTCAAGACTTTCACCTACACACCTGGCGATACGTCTTTCGTTATAGAAATGCCAAGAGATTATATTGAGGAGTTCGCAAGCTTTGAAGGCCTTCCTGATAGCATCCGTTTTTCTAGATACATCGACAATTTTAATGGTGTAGCACTAAAAGCTGTTAATGATGCCAATCTTATTGTACCCTTCTTCGAAGATAGTATTAGGTACACCGTTTTAGATTCGCCAACAGACAGTATTGCAACTAGCGTATTTGGGGTGTTTAGAGCTGCATATAGTGTAGATAAGGGTGGCTTAAATACGCAGTTGATACCAAGCGGAGTAGTGCCTCTTACCTTTGATTGGAAGAACGTCTATTCATTCAACTTTTTCTCAAAATTAAAAGATCTAGGTCAATTTAATCTTTCGTCGGCCTTCTTGCAAATCAACGAAGCTGCTGAGATTTTATCAAATAGCTTACCAGCCAACCACATAAGACCTGAAGTTCTTGCGCTAAGATCTTTCATAAAAAGACCAAATGAAATAGTTTTCTCTTTCGTAGGGCAGACACCTGACTTCAATCTCATTCACATAGATTCATTGAATTACTATAACTATAACATGAATAGTATCAATGATTGGAAAAATGACGAAACCCTTGATACAACACAGGTTTTTTATATAGTGCCGAATATTGAAACGGGCATTATTTACAATACTCTAATTTTAGATCAAAACAATACCTCAAAATTTAGACCTAGAGTAGTTTTAGCACGAGTTGAGCCTATTAATGAGGGAGGCAACTAGTGAAAGCGACCAAATGGTTTCTTACTACAATAATAACAAGCTTGATCTTTGTTGCTTTTTCAACACTATTTATTGTTGATGTATACGGCCAAAATCTTTCAAGAGGTAGTAATGAGTACAGAACAGGCTCTATTTATTCATATAGGGCGTTAGGAACACCACTAGACCTTAGAACGGCAAATACTGCCGGTATGGGACTTTCTGGGGTGGCTATTTATAACGGGGTTGCCGCTAATTTTGCAAATCCAGCAATCTGGAGTAGAACCGTTTTTTCGTTGGGTAATGGCACAATGCGAACACAAACTATTGATGCTAGAAATCAAAACTCTACCGTAACTAACGGCCTTTTAGATGCTATCAATTTTCAGATTGTGTTGCCTATTAAAAAAAATAAACTTGGCGTATCTGCATCATTAACCCCCTTAACTAGAAAGAACTTTGCCAATTTCAATCAGGGCTCCATTGCTGCTGAAAGTATTGGTTCTAGCAATGATTTGCGGTACGTAAACGACAATAAAGGTGAAGGTGGGCTTTCAAAAGTAGAATTGGGTGTTGGTTACAGCCTTACAGAGAATATTTCTATTGGTTATGCGCCAGCAATTATAATGGGATTTTTTGAGAACTCTGTAGCTACAAATTTTAGCAACCCAGCATACCGTCCGTTAACTTATGAGTTCACTGAGCGTCAATTTGGATTAGCCCACCGTTTTGGTGTTTATGCATTTAAGAATGGATTGTTACGATCAAGTGACTTATTCAGTTTTGGTGTTAATCTTGAGCTTCCTGTCAACCTAACTGCAAAAGACAAGGTAACAGCCACTTATACGGTTTTACAGGGTGTTCCTGGCAATGAACGCCTATTGCAACGAGAAACTGATTTAGCCATTGATGGCCGCTCTGGTGAGGGTACAATGAGACTTCCCCTAAAGGTTGAAACAGGTGTTTTATATCAACGAACACCGGCTTTAGCCTTTTCTGCTGAGTGGTTGTACCAAGCTTGGTCTAGTTTTCAAGACAGACAAGGTAGTAGAGACCCACTTCTAGTTAATAGAAATCGTTTTGCTGGTGGTTTTCAGTGGATACCATCCATAAATGCTAGAAATGTTAATTTTATTAAAAGCATACAATATCGTGCAGGAGTTTCTCACGATAGTGGTTATCTCAACATCAATAATACAGGTATAACCACCAGATCTGCACACTTTGGCTTCAGTATTCCTGCAAGAAATTCTCGTTCTAGTGTTGATATTGCCTTTGAATATGGTTTAAGAGGAACAACTGACAACAATTTGATAGAAGAACGCTTTTGGACCATTAAAATGTCCTTTAACCTAGCTGAGCTTATGTTCTTTGACCGTAGGTTTCAATAACTTAGTCCTTTTACTTATCGCATATTCGTGTTAAATGTAGCAACATCATTTAGAAAGTTGCTAAACCTTAGCTTTATTAGTTAAAAGATCTTGATTCGTACTTTGAATAAAGTGCCCTCCGTTTAGATTCAATATTTTCAAACAAAACAAAAACATGCTTGTATAATCAATGGCCCTTGGGTTTATGATCTTACAACCAAATCTGCAAACTCATGATTAGACGCATACTACTGCTTTTAATAGCAATCTTAGGAGCAAACGCACTCAAAGCTCAAGTCGCTCCGCCTGCTCCGCCTAATGGACTTTCCCCAATAGCTGCCTATTCAGTGTGGAAAGAGAATGTTGATAACAAGCTGTACGAAATGGCGCTACCATACGGACGCTGGATTGTTACTCATAGCCCAAAAGACATAACAGGTTACCCAGCTGGTCGTTTCAACGGCCCTAAGCAATTCAGCAGAATGATTGAGGTTTATGAAAACTTAGCAGAAGAAAAGAAAGATCCTACCGTTCGTGAGGCTTACTTAGATTCTGCAATCCAAATGTATGATCAGGCTATTCAGACCTTTGTTGATGGTGAAATAGATCCGAATGATTGGAAGCTAAATAAAGGACGTTTCTACCAGAAAAATACTAACTATTTTGGTAATGGCTTGTCAGTCGCTTATGATTTATATGAAGAAGTAATTATGGATGCGCCTGAAGATATAAATAGTATTGCAGACGGCTACTACATTCAAATTACGCTTGCAAACCTTGTTAGCCAAGGTGAGAAAGAGCGTGCACTAGCTATGATAGACGCCGTTGAAGCAACTGCTTCTGAGAAATTACTAAGCGTTATTGATAATGTACGCGACAAACTTTTCGATTCGCCAGAAGAGCGCATCACTTTCTTGCAATCTCAACTAGAAAAAAATGAGAATGATTTATCAATTCTTGGTGAATTGGCAGACCTGTACAGCCGCCTAGAATACTTTGATGAAGCAACAGAAATTGCAATGAAGCTGTATAAATTAGCGCCCACATCGAAAAATACTTTCAGAGTGGCTAAAATTGAGTTCGATAATGCTATCTACAGAGAAGCTATCGGTTATTATGAGCAAGTGCTGAACAAAACTAGTGATAAGGATACACTCAAAGAAGTAAATCTTAGACTTGCTGAATCTTACAAAAACGTAGAGTCTTACGAAAAAGCACGTTCATTTGCGCGCGCAGCTAGTAAACTTGACAGCCAGTGGGGACAACCATACTTAATGATTAGCGAAATTTACGCTGCTGCAGTAAGTAATTGTTCTGGTGGCCAAGTAGATCGTAACGATAAAGCGGTTTATTGGTTAGTATTAGATTACTTAGATAAAGCTAAATCTGTTGACTCAAGCACTAACAATATTGTTGCTAGACGTTATAACAGCTACACCCCTGTTACCCCAAGCGTAGAAGACAAATTTTACCAAGGTTGGGAGAAAGGAATTACCTTCCAGGTCGATGCTACTTTAAAAAGCTGCTACAGCTGGATTAACGAAAGCACCACAGTACGATAGTTCTTTGTTAAAGCCTTAATTAACATAAATTTTTGTATATTTTGGACATGCGTAGACTATTACCGCGTGTCCTTTTTTTTCTCCTTACTCTACTGCAAATTTTCATTTCACGCGCCCCTATCTGATACTTGGTACGCAATTAATTTTATATCCGTATCGCAATGCAATCCTATGGCTAAAAAGAAAAAAAAGAACCCAAATTTCCCACCAAATAATAATAGACGTGGGAATACAAAAAGACCAACAAATCCTACTAACCCGAATAAGAACCAGGGGCAAAAAGCACCCAAATTTCTCGTTAATGACCGAGTCATTCGTGATATAGAGTTTACTGGGATACTTGAGATGTCGGCCAACGGCTATGGCTTTGTTCGTCGTTTAGATTTCGAATTTACAGCAACGGATAATGATCCATTTATCCATCCAGAAATGATTAAGCAGCTTGAACTACGCCCAGGTTCTGAGTTATTTGGCATATTTGATGAAGATCAAAATGGTGCTCGCAAAGTTATTGACATCATGGAAATTAATGGTTTACCACCGCTAGAATGGCAAAAAAAGAACCGTTTTGAGTTTCAGACGCCAATAATGCCTGTAGACTATCTGCAGCTAGGTATGCGATCTGACGATATCGAGATGCGTGTTTTAGACCTTATAGCACCCGTAGGATTAGGCCAGCGTGGGCTTATTGTAGCCCCACCTAGAACCGGTAAAACGGTATTATTGCAAAAAATAGCCAAGATTATTGATGATTATTACAAAGAGAAAATCGTTCTTGGTGTACTTTTAGTAGACGAGCGCCCAGAGGAAGTTACAGACTTCATGCGCACCACTAAAGGAATGGTGTTTGCCTCATCTAATGATAAGCCAACCAAAACACATATTCGCATCACAGAAATGACCATAGGTTATTTCAAACGCTTAGCAGAAGCAGGCCATGATGTGGTTCTTCTAATTGATTCCCTAACAAGATTGGGAAGAGCGTACAATTCTGCCCAGAAAGGCGGCGGCCGTACACTATCAGGTGGTCTTGATATCCGTGCTTTAGAAATTCCAAAAAAGATATTTGGATCAGCTCGCAAAATTGAAAACGGCGGTTCCCTAACCATCATTGCAACCTGCTTAGTTGAAACCAATTCAAAAATGGATGACCTTATTTTTGAGGAATTCAAAGGAACCGGTAATATGGAAGTGGTTCTTGATAGAAGCTTAGCGGAAAATAGAATTTATCCAGCTATTAATATTGCTGCCTCTGGTACTAGAAACGAGCATAAATTCTTACCAGACTCTGTGGATGAACGAACCATGGTTCGAAATTATCTATTGAAAAAATCACCAGGTGAATCTATGACCAGCTTGCTTCAAGTACTAAAAAGAACCGATAGCAATGAAGAGTTATTAAGACAAATATCAGCATATAGTTAATATTTCGTAAACTTTCTAAGCTGTAATAGTTAACCCTATTTACTTACTTATCTATGGACATGTCTACCCTTGACACCCAATTGGCAAGCCATAACCGCTTACGCATGTTGGATGAACGAATAGTTGCTGCTAATAATGTTCAAATTCGTGACGCTGAGCCACTTGAGCGTGTTAACTCATATCTAATGGCAATGGTAGAAGACTCGCCAGCTATTGGCGCTACAGCTATGCTTGTTGCTGATGATGAAGTGCCACTAGCCATAGCAGATGACCAAATAGATGAATTGGAATTAGATCAAGAATCTGAAAACCAACTTTTTAAGGGAAAAGTAGCCTATGATGAGGCTAAAATATATGTTCCCATAATATATAAAGAGTTGGTTGTAGGGTATATTCGCTTGCGATTTAACCAAGACGAACCTATTAAAAAAACGCATATTGCCTTATTTGAAACTTATGGCAAACTGATTAGCAAAGAATTAGAACTGGCAAATACCGTTGCTGAATTAGGCTTTAGAAATGAATCTATAGAAAGGAAACAACGAGAGTTAGAAAGTGTAATTTCGTTAAAAAATAATATCCTGAGCGTAACCACACACGATTTACGAAACCCGATTGCAGCCATTCAAGGCTATGCAGAGTTATTAGAAGACAATATAAAAGCTGGCAATACCGTTGATGAAGATTCAGAGCTCTTCATGACAAATATCAAAAAGAGTGCCAATGCCATGAATGAGTTAGTAGAGCAGCTTAATGAAGTTGCCCTACTTGAACTAAATCAGCTAGAAGTGCAATCTGTAAGAGTTGACATAAATTGGTTAGCCGCAGAAGTCTACGATATAATGCGTTTACAAGCAGAGAATAAAAATATTCAATTGGTTGTAGAACGCTCTGAAAAGCCCATTTATGTGGAAGTAGATCTACCTAAGTGCAAACGTATTCTTTTTAATTTGATTGGAAATGCTATAAAATACACCCATGAAAGAGGAACGGTAAAAGTTTGGGTAGATTCAAATGCCTCTATATGTAAAGTGCACGTTAAAGATACAGGCATAGGCATAAGTAAAGATAAAGTTGAAGCCATTTTTGAACCCTTCAGAAAACTTAGAAACCATGGTACTTCAGGTGAGTTTTCAAGTGGATTAGGCCTATTCATCTGTAATTATATGGTCAGGCTATTTAAAGGAAGTATTCAAGTTGAGTCTGAACTTGGGGTTGGCTCTACTTTTAGCATGTTGTTACCCATTACTAGAAACGAATATTGATTTAGACTGATTTTGAATACGTAGTTTTCTTTGTCTTTAGTAGGTATCCGAGCAGAGTCATTCAATATTTATGACTATAATGAAGGCTAATACAACTACAGTTAAAAGTCTCTCACTATGTTAGAACCAAATATACAGCACGCTATTAATATTCAAATGCAGGCTGAGTTTCAGTCTTCATATACCTATTTAGCCTATTCAGCACATTTAGACTCAATGAACTTAAAAGGTTTTGCCCATTGGATGAATATCCAATTCCAAGAAGAACAGGAACATGCACTCAAATTGTATGATCATATTCTAAGAAGAGGCGGAACTATAGAGCTTATGACATTAGAAAAACCCATTGTTGTAGGTGAAAATCCACTTCAAATATTTGAGCATACCTTGAAGCACGAGCAAATGATTACGAAAAAGATTAATGCTCTGTACAAGTTGGCACTAGAAAAAGCCGACTATCCATTGCAAACTTTGCTTCACTGGTTCATTGATGAACAAGTAGAAGAAGAAGAAAATGTAAACGAAATTCTAGACAAGCTTAGATTAATTGGCGACCATGGTCCTAATTTATTTATGCTAGACCAAGAATTAGGTGCTAGAAGTGCTGAAGTGGAAAGAGCTTCAAAATAATAGTTCTCCATGGCTGACGCAGACCGTTTTATACCTCTAGCATTTCATCCAGAATTATCAGATGCTGCGCGTATAGCTAAAGCATCTGAGTTTTATGATGAGATAAAGGAGCGAAGAACGGTACGCGAGTTCAGCAATGAAGCTATTCCTATAGAAGTTATTAAGCAGGCCATAAAAGCTGCGGGCACAGCGCCCAATGGCGCTAACAAGCAGCCCTGGCACTTTGCCATTATTCAAAGTGCCGAGATTAAAAAGAAAATTCGTGTAGCTGCTGAAGAAGAAGAGAAAGCCTTTTACGGAGGCAAAGCCAATCAAGAATGGCTAGACGATTTAAAGGTTTTTGGTACAAATCCAGAAAAGCCTTTCTTAGAAATAGCGCCTTACCTTATTGTGATATTCGCCAAACCTTATGAAATAGCAGCAGACGGCGGACGTAAGCAAAACTACTACGTAAAAGAATCTGTAGGCATTGCAACAGGCTTTTTAATTGCAGCACTGCATAAAGCTGGCTTGGCAACACTTACACATACGCCTTCTCCGATGGGATTTTTAAGCGAAATATTGGAACGACCCAAACACGAAAAGCCGTTCATTTTGTTGGTAGTAGGGAAAGCATCTGACAATGCCACAGTTCCTGATATCACCAAAAAAGGATTTGACGATATTGCCTCTATTCACTAATTGAAGCGCTTCAAGTCTACACAGTTTTAACTAACGTCTTTCATAGTGAATTCGACTACCTTAGCTTTTGAAGCAGTTCAACCTCATTTACTAGCAAGCACTCACGAATTAAGAATTGCCGGCAGCCTGGCCTGGAAGAATGCCAACAAGTGCATTGGAAGAGCCCATCATGCTAGTCTAGACGTTCTTGATGCTAGAAGCTGCGTAACTACTGCACAAATATTTGATGCCCTATTCTATCACATATCTTATGCAACGAATAACGGTGCTATAAAGTCTGTATTAACCCTACTCCAAGAAGATACGGTCGACCAAAAAGGCCTTCGAATTGTTAATCATCAACTTATTCGATACGCTGGCCATAAGCTTGATGATGATGGTAAAATCTTGGGAGATCCTGCGTCAGTTGAATTCACTATTTTCGCCAAGAAATTAGGTTGGAAACCCAAAAATCCTTCCCCGTTTAATGTTCTTCCAATTATAATTCAGATGGCAGATGGCACGTTTTATTGGAAGGAAATACCCCAAGAACTGATTTTAGAAGTGCCTATAATTCATCCCACATTTAAATGGTTTAATGAACTCAAACTAAAGTGGTATGCCATTCCTATTATATCTGATATGCTTTTTGATACAGGAGCACAACAATTTAGTGCGGCACCATTTAATGGACATTATATGGGAACAGAAATTGGTGCGCGTAATTTAGCAGATACCGATCGCTATAATATGCTTCCCACAATTGCACACAAAATGGGATTAGACACTAAGATGAACTACAGTTTATGGAAAGACAGAGCTTTGGTTGAGCTGAATACCGCTGTGTTGTATTCATATCAAGAAGCTGGCGTGCGCATTACAGACCATCATACAGAGTCGGTGAGACATTGCGCTTGGGAAGAGAAAGAGCGTAAAAGTGGTTGCCCAGTAAGTGGAGATTGGAGCTGGTTAGTGCCACCAATTTCGGGATCGTCTAGCCCAATTTTTCACAGAGAGTATGAGAACGAGATCAAGAAACCCGGCTTCTTCCCGAGGAAAAATAACGTTACTGACGCAATTTAGCCCGTAATATGGCTCTTTTTCTTGGCAAATTCTGCTCGTCTATGGCCATAATAATCCACTGCGATTCGTAGGCTTTTTCTTCAGTCATTTCCCATTTAAAATAAGGCAGTGTAGTTGTTGGTATAGCTTTAAACAGGCCATAATTGTTGGGTTCAATTCCTACAAATACTTTATCATCTTTGCGTTGAAAAACACCTTCTAGAGCAGGTTTTGACGCTGAATTTTCTTGAAGTGTAAGTGGCTCTATGTCAACATCTAGAACTAACTGAATTAACTCGTAAGCGGTGTGATCTAAAACGGAATCTATACTAGTATTCTGGAAGTACTTCTGATAAAGAGACTGGGAAATTTTGTATTTGAGACCAAAACCTTCTTCATAAACCCTAAATAGTATTTGATAGTGGTGGTCAGAAGAATCAGCGGATAGAAGTTCCACCGACATATCATTGTACACATTAAATACTTTGAAAGTAGAATCTAGCTCAATCTGTTTAACGCCTTTAAAGAGCGATGGAATAATTTCACCGAACCGATATGCGGTTGGTTTTTCTGAAAATGACAATGGGAATGTAGAAGGATTGACTATAGACCGATTTTTATAATCAACCTTCATCAATGGTATACCGTCTTTAATTTGCAGGGAAATAAATACATTTGCCTCTGCTGATGTTACAACTGGAACAGGCTCTAAAAGGCCTTTACAAGCTGTGCTTAGCAACAGAAAGCTGGCTAAGCAGAGTAGCACAGAAAGCCTGTGTAGCTTAAGCAGAGAAAGATGTTCCACAGCCGCAGGTTTCACTAGCATTTGGGTTGTCGAAAGTGAAACCACGAGCGTCTAATCCATCAGGATAATCAATTACGATACCTTTTAAATAGAGCAGGTGTTTTATGTCAACTAAGACTTCAATTCCATGAGCGGTGATAATGGAATCATCTTCTGTTTTGTGATCAAAGCCTAATTTGTAGCTCATACCTGAGCATCCACCGCCTTCAACGGCAATGCGTAAAAAAACGTCATCTCCTAGTGCTTCTCTCTCCTTAATTAGCAGCATTTGCTTAACAGCTCTAGAAGTAAGCTCTACATCTTTTCCTGTGGTTTGGGGCGGAGCTTCGCCAACTGAAGACTCCTCCATATTAGAGACATTATCATCTGTTCCGTCTAATAATGATGCAATTACATCGTCTAGAAGTAGATCATTATTGGCTGTTGAATCGTTGTTCATAACACTATTATCCTTTGATAAACTCATTTAGCAGTAGTTCCTTTTTAACTATTTTCAGGCGCAAAAGTGAAATATTCAATTTGATTTTGAGTGTACAGGGACAGTACACCAGCGCTAACCAAATTTACCAATATTTTAGAAGCTCTATAAGAAGTTTCGTGGATCAATCTTGAATAAGCTTGAATGGTTATTCGGCCTTCCTCTCTAAGGTACTGAAAAAGGGCTCTCTCGTTATCACCAAATTCAAAAGTTATGGCTTCTGAAGAGCTTTCATTCTTTAGTAAGCCAATTACCTGTTCACTAGCCGCTGTACTTTCATCTTGTTCGCGTACAAAAGCATTTCGTTTTTTATTTTGATACACATAAATGGGTTTATGCTCAGCTTGAGCTACCCTAATTAGCATTACCTCTGTGTGTTGGTAGGCAATAATGTCAATTTTATAGGAAATGGCCGGTTTACAAAGTTTATTGGCAGCTATATCTAGCATATAGCTTTCTTCATAATGATTGTTAACGCCAGTAATGGTACCGTCATCATCTACGCCAATAAGTAGAATACCGCCTTTGCTGTTGGCAAATGCGCACATTTCTCTAGCAATTTTTTCGGGACTTGAGACCCTTCGCTTGAACTCTAGATATGTACTCTCACCACGACTGATTAAATTGATTAAATCAGAAATTTTAAGCTTTGATAATTGAAAACCTAAATCGAAGTCGGGTATGGAGAATGGAACTTTCATAAGCGATAGTTCCACTCAAACACAGCTTCTATAAAGAGCGTTTCAAATTAAGATTTCGTCTTTTGGCAGTCTTGTCATGAGTTGGGTTAAAGCTTTTTCAGGTTCCATATTCTCAAAAAGAATAGCGTACACAGCGTCTGTTATAGGCATTTCAACGCCTTTTAGCTTGGCTAGGCCATGAACAGATTTGGTAGTTTTCACGCCTTCAGCCACCATATTCGTACTAGCAATAATCTGATCTAACTTTTCCCCTTTCCCAATTCTGTACCCAACACTTCTATTTCTGCTATGGCTACTGCAGCAGGTAACCACTAAATCTCCAATTCCTGTTAAGCCAGAGAAGGTTTCTTGGAAGGCGCCTAAACGCATTCCCAAACGCTTCATTTCATGCAATCCTCTTGTGATAAGTGCTGCTTTGGCGTTATCACCCATTTCTGCGCCTTCAATAATTCCGGAGGCAATAGCCATAATATTTTTCACCGCTCCGCCTACTTCTACCCCAACAATATCTTGGTTCAGGTAAATTCTTAGTGTTGGGCTATGAAACACTTCCTGAATAATAATACCCGCTTTCTTTGAATAAGCTGAAGCAACGGCCGTGGTTGGCATATCTTTGGCAATTTCTTCTGCATGGCTTGGTCCTGATAGCACCCCAATATGTTCATCGGGAAAAACCGACTCAGTTACATCGGCAACCACTTGGCTCATGGTGAGATAGGTGTCGTTTTCAATACCCTTGGTAAGGCTAACAATGTACTGCCTTTCCAATAAAAATGGCTTTATCTGCACACAAACAGACCTAAAAACGTGCGAGGGAACGGCTAAGACAATAAGATCTGCCTCTTTTATCGTTTCCTCTATAGAAATAAACGCCTTTACATTTAGTGGTAACTGAATATCACTTAGGTAGTTAATATTTCTATGCTGCGTATTGATTGAGGCTACAATTTCTGGCTCACGAGCCCATATAGAAACTTTGTGGCCAGTAGATGAGAGCGACCGAGCCATGGCTGTACCAAAACTACCCGCGCCAATGATTGCAATGTGTTTAAACTGATTTTGCTGAAGTCGCATAAGTTAATGATAATGATATGAAAGCGGTAGTAAGATACCTTTAGAATTAGCCTAGCTCAAACAAATATTCAGAAGTTTTGCTCAAACTATACATGCAAGTAAAGATGAAGCTGCAATAACTTGAAATACTTAGCTACTAAATCTCAAGTAGTCGAATCTTTCTCGGGGCTAGAGACCGAATTGTACTTCTTCTTGAAATCAATCTGACTCTCTTTACCCGTAAACAATCGTTTTATATTAGCATGATGCTTTACAATAATGCCTATTGCTACGGCAGAAGCTAGCACTAAGAGGCTGCCGTCTACATACAAGCCCAATTGGTATTTCATAATTAGTAGAGCGGTTGGATACAATATAGAAGCAGTTACAGAAGCGAGGGAAACGTAACGAGTTGACCAAACCAGAAGTATAAAAGTGATGAAGGAAATGCTTACCGCAATGGTAGAAACGATTGCAACGCCATAAAGCATACCACAGGCTGTCATTACCCCTTTACCACCACGAAAGCTTGCATATAGTGGGAACATGTGCCCAAATACAGCAGCTAAGCCTGCAATAACGCGTAGAAAATAGTCTTCTTGCCAAGATGCAAAGAATACTATTGCTTCACCATCAAGGCCCATAGCTAGTCTACTAAAAAAGTATGACGCTATAAAGCCTTTGAGGAAATCCATGGTACCTACACCAAGCGCTATCTTCCAACCTAATACACGGTAGGCATTTGTCATGCCTGCGTTGCCGCTGCCGTGCTCTCGTAAATCTGTGCCTTTAAATAGTTTCCCAAGCCAAACCGATGAAGGAATAGAGCCTACTAAATAGCCTAGAACAATAACGAGCAATAAATGATACATAAAATTAAGGTCGGTGGAGTCGCAATAGCGGTGCAAACATAAGGTAAAGTGACAAATACTCCAATATGTAAGCGCTTTTTTGTTTTAAATAAGCACCCACACCAAAAATATTAGCCCTTACTATGTTTATACGTGACGTTCTGCGTGATATGAAGAGCGTACTAATGGACCACTTTCGACATGATCAATACCTAAGCTTTCGCCTACTTCTTTATACTTTTGGAAGATATCTGGATGCACCCATTCCATTACTGGATGGTGCATTTTTGTAGGCTGCATGTATTGGCCAATAGTCATTACATCTAGGCCTACGGCAACACAATCTTTCATCAACTCAATAACTTCTTCTTCTTTTTCACCAAGGCCAACCATAATTCCCGCCTTGCTTCTAACTCCTGCTTCTTTAACCCTACGCAGCAGTTCTAATGACCGCTCGTACTTAGCCTGCGGACGCACTGTTCTATAAAGCCTTGGTACGGTCTCTAAGTTGTGACTTAGCACATTCGGTGGCGTATCTAAAACAATTTGTAAGGCTTCTTTGTCGCCTCTAAAATCTGGTATAAGGGTCTCAATGGTTACCCCATTGATAGCCTCCCTTAGTTGACGAATGGTTTCTGCAAACATTGGCGCACCACCATCTTTGCGCTCATCGCGGTTTACAGAGGTAATAACCACATGCTTAAGTTTCATTTTAACAGATGCGTCAGTAACTCTTCGGGCTTCATCCCAATCTAAACCTTGGATAGGTCTACCTGTTTTGATTGCACAAAAAGCACAAGAACGCGTACAAACATCGCCTAGAATCATAAATGTTGCTGTGCCAGCGCCCCAACATTCACCCATATTCGGGCATCTTGCTTCGGCACAAACCGTATTCAGTGAATTTTTGCTAATAGTCTCGGCAACAGCCTTAAACTTTTCACCAGAAGGCAATTTAACGCGCAGCCAATCAGGTCTTCTTTGTGGCGCTTCTTCTTGGGTGCGTTCTTTTAGGTCTAGTTCTAAAATCATGAATTGATGCTCTGCTATTCTTAAAATGAATAATTCTGTCAAATTTAATGCAGTAAAATAACACTATTGATCGAGAATCCTTAAGGAAGTACGACGTTCTATGATGTTAAAACCAAAAACCTTGGCTAAGGATTCTGAAATACGGTTTTTTACTTCTTCTATTGCTACCGCTTTGCCTAGCAATTGTGAAAGGCTGCAAACGGCTTTGTCTGTTATACCACAGGGAACAATATGCGAGAAGTAGCTCATATCGGTGTCAACATTAAATGCAAAACCATGCATAGTTACCCATCTAGAGCATTTTATACCCATAGCACAGATTTTTGCGCCATTAACCCAAACGCCTGTCATGCCCTTAATGCGTTCCCCCTTAAAGCCATATTGGTCTAGAACAAGAATCATAGCTTCTTCTAGATTTCGAAGATATATGTGCAAATCTGTATCGTATCTATCTAAATCAAAAATTGGATAACCTACAATTTGGCCAGGTCCGTGGTAGGTAATATCTCCGCCCCTGTCAATTACAACAAATTCTGCATTAAGATGCTTTAGCTGTTCCTCGTTTTTTAACAAATTAGCGGAGTCACCACTTTTGCCCAATGTATAAACATGTGGGTGTTCAACGTACAAAAGATAATCTGTGGCGTCTAAAGAAGCGTCTGGATCGTTGCGCCTGAGCAGTTTTTCATCGATCAGCTTTTTTTGCACAACTTTCTGGTAATCCCAAGCTTTCTTATAGGGAACTAGCCCTAAATCAGCTACTACAACCTTTGCTTTATTTTCCATTAATTGGTCTGTTGGTCTAAGCCCTGTTTAACCTCTACAGCATATTTAACATCAGTTATACGCCAAACTGTGCCATACCTATTAAACCAAAGTTCTACAGGGTTTATACTACCATCTTTCATAGGTATTGGTATTGAAACAACGTATTTATTGGTACCATGTCTTCTTGTTGTAGCATCTTCTAGCAAACCGCTTACAAATTCATGAGCATCTGTTAAATTTATTTCCATGAATAGTTTTTCATCTTTCAATAGCGGATCTAAGATGACGTAAACTAGTTGACCTGTATTCACCCTGCTGGTTACGCGAGCTTCAGCCAACATGGTGGCCGTAGTACGCAGGCTAGCTTTTTCAAGATCTTTTAACATTTCGCCTCTGTTTGCAAGTAGCTCTTCGTACAGAATGTCGCGTATTCGCTGCTTCAATGTGAATTTAAGAACTGCTCCTTGAACTAAATCATCTACTTTACGGGTATCCACTTCTCGGATAGCCTCTTTAAGGCTCCAATAGCTAAGCAAAGGCGATATGGCGTAAATTCCCCCCATCACTAGTAGTATTAGAACAATAATGGCAATGGTTTTATTCTTCATAGCTAAAAGAGGGTGTTATCTTGGGTGGATGCTGTTGTTACTTGGATACACCAAAAATGTAACACAACTGGTGTAGCAAAGTTACGAAGTCCAAACATTAAAAAAACGTATTTCAAGCAAAACAACGCTTTGTGGGCTTAAATTAGAATAATTGAAGGGCTGGACAAAATCTAATTTAACAGGAATCGTACTTCCCCCCTATTATATCCCATAACTTTAAATCCTATATATCCACTTATATATTTATGTAAAAAGTAGTTATACCCCACTTTTACGAAGTGTTTTTTAGTAAAAAAATTTTTATATAAAGGCGTAATTCAATTATTGCGTATAGCATAGTTGTAATTGAGTGATTAATAGGATTCGATAACACTAATGAAATCTGGTACATACTTTGTCTAAATCAATGACCTTAAAAAAGCGCATGGTAATTGGATTTGCCATACCCCTTAGCTTAATAGTGCTAGGAGGAATTATAAATTTTGTACTAGTTGACGGCATCAGAGGTACAATGAACACCTACATAGAGCGTGATTTACCGCAGGTGGAAGCCCTACAAGATTTAGCTACAAAATCGTACTCCTTTAGAATGCCTGTATTAGTGTTTGTAAGAACTCCAGAGCCAGCGCAAAGGCAACGCTTAGCAAAAGAAATTGAGAGTAAAAAAGCTCTTGCATACGAAGCGTATAGTAATTTTGAGGCTAGTATTGCTACTGAAGAAGGCCGTAAATACCTTAATCGGCTAACCACCATTTGGGATAAATGGAATGCAATTGTTGACAATATATATGCTGTAAGTGAAAGTGGTGATTTTGAACAAGCCCATACCATGCAGTTAACGCAGTGTGAGCCCACTTTTGCAGAATATGAGAAGCTCCTAAATGAATCTCTATCCTATTATAACGACTTAAAGAATAATGCCAACACCTCTGTGCTTGCACAATTGTCGTCTGCAACTCTTAGCATAAATAGCTTGTCTACGGTTTTAGTTTTGGCTGTTTTAGCAGTGGCTATTTTGGTTTATCTGAGCATTAGCCGACAAATCAAAAAATTACTTACTCAGATTAAGGGGAATGCAAAACAAACTAGCAACTCCTCTTCTCAGCTTGCTGCAACGTCCCAGTCGTTAGCAGAAGGTGCTTCTGAGCAGGCTGCCACAGTTGAAGAGACTTCAGCTTCGCTTGAAGAAATCTCTTCTATGATTCAAAACAATCGTGATAATACGGTAGAAGCCAATAAATTAGGCACTAAGACAACCAGTCTTGTTAAAGATGCTAATGAGCAAATGGTTCACTTAATTAAATCTATGGATGCGATATCAGCATCATCTGATGAAACACAAAAAATTATCAAAACTATTGAAGAAATTGCCTTCCAAACCAATTTACTAGCTTTAAATGCAGCTGTTGAAGCGGCTAGAGCAGGCGAAGCGGGTGCGGGCTTTGCGGTTGTTGCTGAAGAGGTTAGAAACCTTGCACTTAGAGCTTCTGACGCCGCAAAAGAAACAGCGAAAATGATTGACGAGTCTTCTACAAGTATTGAGGAAGGAAAAATTCAGGCAACATCGGTGAATAAGGCTTTCTTGCAAGTTCAAGAGATAGCAGATAAAATTAGTCACATAATCGAAGAAGTAGCTGCTGGCTCCATTGAACAATCCCAGGGTATTGATCAATTAAACAAAGCGGTTCAGGAGATTGATAAAGTAGTTCAGCACAATGCTGCTACGGCTGAGGAGTCTTCGGCCTCTGCAGACGAACTAAGTGGACAGTCACATAATTTAAATGCATTATTAGACGAGTTTGCACAGTTTATGGGTATTCAAAATGCTGACACGGGAAAGAGTACTTCTTCACATAAGTCAACGAAATCAACTAGCTTTAAAACTTCTACTAATGAGAATGCTAGTTATAAAGCAAAGCCATCTACAACTATAAACAAGCAAAAAAGCACTTCCGCTATCCCCGCTACAAAGAGCACGCAAAAGAAAGCGGCTAAACCAAGTGTAGAAGCTTTCGTGAATAGCTTTGATTTAGATGACGATGATCTGAGCTTTGAAAAAGGGTCTTTTAAAGATTTTTAAACATAGATTGTAACCTAATAAGTACGAAAAAAGACTTCCTTCTTAATATGGCGAAAGGCTGTTACAAATAGCAGCCTAAATATTTTGGTGGAACTTTTACAGTTAATTTGACATTTATATTTAAAATTTATCAATAGGATAGAAAATATAAAATTTGTCATTACTTATGATTCGTAGAATTAGTTTAAAAAGACGCATACTAATTGGATTTGCCATACCAATTATCTTCTTCATATTTAGTGGCACAATCAATTTTTCTTTGGTTAATGATATAAAATCAACCATAGACACCTATCTAGAACGTGACCAACCACAGGTACAAACTCTTCAAAATCTGATTAAATACTCCTATTCATTCAGAATGCCAATTTTAGTAATAGCAAGAACACCAGAACCAGAAGAGAGGGTGCGATTACTAAAAATGATTCAAGAAAATAGGTCTCTCGCTTTTGAGGCTTATGAAAGCTTCGAGGCAACTATAACAACAGAAGAAGGTAGAGGGTATTACAAAAAGCTATCGGTTATTTGGGAAAAATGGAATACAATTATAAATGAAATTTATACTGTAAGTGAAGCAGGGGATTTCGAAAAAGCTCATCAGATGCAGCTCAAACAATGTGAGCCTATATTCGAAGAGTACCAGAGGGTACTAAATGAAACCTTATCCTATTATGAAGAGGTACAGCTTGAGGCAAATAGTAGCGTTTTAAGTGTTATCAAATCTACCTTAGTTAAGATTAATACTGCTGCTATCGCACTAACTTTTGGAATTCTGCTAATTGCGATCTTCGTTTATTTTAATATCAGCTTGCACATTAGCCGACACATAAAAAAGTTACTGGATGAGATTAAAATGCACTCATCTCATACCAATGACTCTTCATCACAATTAGCTATAGCTGCCCAATCTTTAGCAGAAGGGGCATCTAGACAAGCTGCAACTGTGGAAGAGACCTCAGCTTCGCTTGAAGAGATCTCATCAATGATTCAAAATAACCGCGATAATACGGTTAAAGCCAATAAATTTAGCGCCGAATCTACAGTTTTAGTAAAAGATGCAAATAACCAGATGGTTCATTTAATTGAATCGATGAGTACAATCTCAAAATCCTCTGAAGAGACTCAAAAAATAATTAGGACCATTGAAGAAATCGCCTTCCAAACCAATTTACTGGCCTTAAATGCGGCGGTAGAAGCTGCAAGAGCAGGTGAAGCAGGCGCTGGCTTTGCTGTGGTAGCAGAAGAAGTACGCAACTTAGCTTTGAGAGCATCAAATGCCGCTAAAAATACTGCTGCTTTGATAGAACAATCTTCAGCTAGCATTGAGGAAGGAATGGCTCAAGCGAGTTCCGTAAATAAAGCCTTCTCAGAAGTTCAGGAAATAGCCGACAAAATCAGCTTAATTATTCAAGAGGTTGCTGCCGGTTCTATTGAACAATCGCAAGGCATAGATCAACTGAATAAAGCGGTTCAGGAAATTGATAAAGTAGTTCAGTATAATGCAGCAACAGCCGAGGAGTCTTCGGCATCTGCAGATGAGTTGAATACCCAATCAAAGGGACTGAATGTACTTTTAGATAAATTGGATCAGTTCCTAGATGCGGGATAGAAAACGAGTGTAAAACCTCAACAATCTGTCAATACTTCAGGCGCATCTAAACCAAACACCAAAAATAGAAGCTATACTGCGGCTAAACCAATTGCTAAAAGCGATACAAAAACGATGAAGGCTAATCAAAGCCGAAAAACTGTTACAAAAGCTGCTGCCAGCCCTAGTGTAGACGCCTTTGTTAATAGCTTTAATTTGAATGACGATGATCTGAGCTTTGAAAAGGGTTCTTTCAAAGATTTTTAGTTCTCAGCCATATTCTAATAAAAACCAAAGTATCTACTCAATTTTAGGAGACTTTGGTTTTAAAACTTTAGTCAAATCATACTTTTGATAAGCGCTACTTTCTATCTAAACCTATAGCTCAGAGAAAAACTAAAAGTATCTAGTACTAATTTATCCGTGAAACGCTCATTAACAACATAACGCTGTGGCAAAGGTTGCAATCCAGGTCCAGTAGTATTAAAATTTCCAATTAGCTGAGCGAAATCATAGTTCTGCGTATAGTAAGCACCAAATATAGGTCGGCTATGTAGGTAAGAAATACCTAAATTTACTCTACTAAATACGGGAATAACTACTTCTATACCAATATCAAAAAATGGATTTATTTCATTAATTAAACGCTGAGAAAATTCAGCAATTGCTGATTCGTCTTCAAATACTTTACTTCTAAATAAGGCAGATTGTGATAATTCTTCTTCATTTTCTAGCAATAATGAAAACCCCATAAGCGGCCGTATTCGGAAGCCATTGTAAGACGCTATCTCATAATGCAATGCCGTTGAAAAGAAATAAATATCATTTTCAACAGTAGGGT
>Ga0136561_1000031_pt1 | contig 52273 bp, 37 predicted proteins | sample AntRauMeHopE1498_FD_104641 | JGI IMG/M metagenome (GOLD analysis project Ga0136561, IMG submission 104641) | Saline lake microbial communities from Rauer Islands, Antarctica - Metagenome Hop E1 #498 | ecosystem: Environmental > Aquatic > Non-marine Saline and Alkaline > Saline | place... | reverse complement strand
TCCTTCAATAAATCGATGGTGCGTTGCCACTGATCTGGCTGCTTTTCTTTATCCCAAGATTTTTTGAATAGATTCCCAACATCGTAACGCGCAACGGCATAAAGTCCCAACGTATCAGTATTTGGTGATTTATGAATAATTAAGATGGTTCTTCGTCGGGCCGCAAGCCACTCAGCTGGTAGCATAGTCTTGAGAACGGGATCTTCGTTGTATTCGCGGCTAATTAAAACCCAGCAATCGATATTGGTTTCATCCATTAGGGAAGGAAGCAGGTTTCGCAGGCGCTCTTCGAGCAATTCATTGATTAACGCAGCGCGTTCTTTCATGGGTAAAACAGCGGGCGCATCTTGGGCAGCTAGGCTACTACTGTGCAGGAAAATAGCACATAAAAATAGGGCTAAAATGGAAAAAGAATAAAGGGCTTTATTCATAGCTAGCAGGGTTTTGGGTCAATGATCTAAAACTAATTAGCACAAAATACTAAGATCGGGGAAATTTCAAAGATTTTGGAAATGATGACACTGAGATAATTTCTAATTTCACGCCTAATCACACATTGAGTTTTATGCGTAGTTTTTTAACGGTGAGCGGTAACGTTCGCTTCGCTCACTTCGTGTCGCTAAGGTTTGAGGTTCTCGCTTTTTTGTTTGTACTCATAAGATTTTACAGTGTTATGCGTCAACTTTATTCCGTGTAGGACCAAATGTACTAGGTTACCTCAAACCTCAAACCTGCACGAAGTGCCACCTAAGCCGCAACCTCCAACCTTTATTCAGGAAAACGGACAAGCTAAAATTTTCTCCGTAATCATTCAACGAAAAAAAATTATTTTGGCTAGTAATTAAAATGAATTTAATAAATCGTTATGAAGTCAATTGTAGCCATAATGTGCTGCGTATTGGTTTCAATTACAAATCTCGCAAAGGCACAATTCCCAAATAATACCACCCTACAGCAATGGACTATGGACGGCGCGCTGTATAACGACCCATAAACAGCAAATCCCATTATACCAAGTTATTATGCCGATCCTTCCCTAATCGAGAAGAACGGCACCTTTTATATGATGTATTCTTGGGGCAAAACTTGGGATGAAACCTACCAAGTGCGCTATGCAACGGCAAAAACCCCATTCAGACCATGGAAAGAAGGCTTGACAAGACCCATTTTAGTAGCTAATGAAGAAGAAGACCGCATCACTTCAACCGGCCATCACACCATGCTGCGCTACCAAGACAAAGACCACATTATGTACCATAGGTTTAACACCTTGCAGAATTATGATGTATCGGGCAATCTTCGTCAGCTAGCTATAGATGATTTAAAATTCTCGCCAAATGGGGAAATCGAGCACGTTTTAACCACTCATAAAGGCACGCTTCCTAAAGTTAAAGACCCCAAACAAAACCTAGCCTTTGGCGCCCTGGCAACTAGCTCGTCAGATATCAATGTTGTGGCAAAGGCGAGCTACGTAAACGACGAAAATAACGGTACGCTTTGGGTGGGAAATAAATCAGATGCAGAGTGGGTTTCCCTTGACCTCAAACGCGCTATTCTCATAGAAGAAATTCAGATTTTTGTTGAGTACCCTATTTATTCTTACGCTTACACCGTTGAAACCTCTATTGATGGAAAAAACTGGGAATTATTAGATGATCAGACGAGCAATACAAAAATTGGATCGCCGATGGTGGTAAAAAAAGCCCTTCCTTCCCCAAGAAACCGCTAACCAATGTGCAGCGATACCTCAAAGCTCGCACCTTGAGTATCTTCCGAGCCTTCATGTTATATTTTCTTTGCAGTTTTGCGTGTATGCGTTATGTTAATCGTGTTCACAAACCTTCATCAACAAACCTAAACTTCTTCTATGCTCCACATCCTAAATGGCGATGCGCTACTAGAGTTTTTCCCAACTGATAGCCAAATCACTGGCGAAAGACATATTTTTAGAGACTGCCTTATTGAAGGACCAGCAGAGGCATTTGAAGATCTTAGTGATTTTTTGATGAGTCGAGCATCTTACGTAAACCAGGAATATGGGGCTGAAATAGATCTGCATTTGCAGCACTTCTACCACTTAATAAAAGCACTAAATGATGCGCCAGCCGAAGAGGAAATAGTGCTATGGTTTGAAGACGATGTTTTCTGCCAGACCAATATGTGGTATTCCATCTATCTGCTTATTCACCAATGCAGCAGCATGAAGCGCAATATTAGTTGGGTGCGATCTACGTCAATGAAATTCGGTTTTGCTGCGCTCGATCAGCAAGCATTAATAGAAGCATTCAACTCTAGGAAAAAACTCAATACTGAAGAGCTACTTACACTTTCAGCACTATGGCGGGCGTATGCAAAAAAAGATTATTCTGGAATGCGTGGATTATTTCATAAAGCTCGGAAAATAGATCCTGTTTTTGATGACGTTATTCAAGCCATTTTAGACGCGGAATTATTAAACGAGCAAACTAAGCGCAGCCGACCAGAACAAAGAATGCATGAAATATTGGAAGCCTTAGGAGAAGAAAAAACGCACTTTGGGAAAGCCTTCAATCTCTTTAGTGAACAAGAAGCTATTTACGGATATGGAGATACTCAGGTAAAGCGCATTTATGATAAAGTGATGACTGAGTTAAAGACTAAACTCTAGCGAAAGGCATTCTTTGCAATAAGCTAGTTTCGAAATAGCTGTCTAGCCCGCCTATTCCCACAATTTCAAAATCTGATAGACTTAGAAAGCCATCATCGGTGATGCTAGCTACTTGGTCATTAATCCATAAATACTCAACTTGGCCAATTACTAAAACGCATCCATTAGATTTAATGGGAAGCTCCTCTACAAAGCGAAGTCCCAATTGAATTGGGCTTTCTTTAACAAATGGAGCGTTAAACCCATCGACTTTTTTGTGTGTCAATCCCGTTTTTTCAAATTCAGAAACCCCATCGTCATATTTTGCTGAGCACTGATGCGCTTGTGAATATATGCCCTTACTAATCGCATTTAGACTATACTGGCCCTGATTCTTTAGATTCGAATAGGTTTGTCTTTCAACCGTAAGTGGACGTTGAATAAAACCCAACAAAAATGGATCAGCCCCAATATGCACCACGGAATTAAAAATGCCTAAATTGGCTATTCCATCTTTGTTATAGCTTCCCACTAAATTTGCGCTTTTAATTCCAGAAACTAAATTCAACAGATTTCTGCGGTGGTTTTGATCTAAATTGGATAGTTCAGAAAACGTAAATAGTGGCATAATTCGAATAGATAGTTAAGCAAAATGTGATTATGATTACTAATGTAAAACAAACTGACAATCAAACAACCAAGCTATTTTAAAGATTCATTTCGCAGCTTAATAACTTCGTCAATCCATTGATAATGCGGTGTCTCCAAAGCATCAAAAAGTACGTCAGGTTGTATTCCGTAGGGTATAGACAGGTTTATGTCCGATACGTTAACTCTGGCCGTTGCATACCGTAAGGTATATCGAGCATCGGGAGAAGAAACGTTATTCATGTTTGTTAATCCCAGACTACCAGCAGTTTCCGTCCCGAATAGCTGAACCTTAGTGCTTTGTTTGGCAAGTTCTATGAAGCTTTCGACGCCGTAAGCATTTCCCCAATGTGTTAGAATAGAAATATGTTTTGGGAAAGCAGCAAGCTGTTTTTGTTCGTAAACCAAGCTTTTGTCCAGACTGTTAAAGGATACAAACTCATTTAATGATCTATTAAGTTTTCTGATGCGCTTTTTTAATCGGCGTTTCTCAATTCGGTTCAATGTTGACTCGTCAAACTGGTTGGCATAAAAGGCATTATTTAGTTTTGTAGAACGAATTTCAACGGCGTCGGTAAAAATAGGTTCAGTGTATAATAGTGGGAAAAGCAGTTTATCAAGGTTTACGCCATCACCTATTGTGAAACGTAAATCAATAATTAAATGACTAATGCTAGACAACAACACATCTTGATTCTCAAAAATTTTGGTTAGCCTTTCTGCCTCAAAATCCATGAAGAGAGGGATTTTCAACACAAAGGTGGTGTCATTCCACTTTACTAAAGAGGTATATTTTATATTTTCTAGCTCTACATACTGTGTTATTTGAGCCTTTGATGGGAAAGTAGTGCGCACCCTTTCCCAAAGCCTTGCATTATCAACTGAAATATGATTGGCATCGGCTAAATGAATATGCTTTATTGCCAATTCATCAAAAAACACATTTTTTAGTATACCTTTTCCAAAACCGGATTCATCTAATTTAAAGCGAAGTTTTATCTGTTTTGGCTTCCAGATAGTATTATGTACATCAATATTGAACCCAATGAACTCTCCATTTATTTCTTTTATGCCCACAAGATGATCGTCAATTTTCCAATATCCTTCTAAAGTAGGTTTAGTCAAGTTGGCTACATAAGCTTCAAAATCAGCTAAATCTACGGTTACTTTTGCGAGCTTAGACTGATCAATTTTAGCAAATCGGTCTACTTGTGCGTGTGCGAAAATCCCAATTTTAGATCTTCTGAAAAAGTGCAAATAATAGGTCATAGCTGCCTGACAATCATCAATATTTTTTGAATCTTTAGCCAAAACTGTAGCAGCTACTATTCGCTCCTGATGCGCTTTCTCGCCCTTTTTGTCGAGCACGCTTTGCGCCGCCGCATCGTTTTCTAAAATGGTATCTATTGCCCATTCTAGGGTTTGTTCACATGGATAAGCAAAGACTAAGGAATCGGTTTCTTGTGCGAGTAAGAGAGAGTTTGTAGCTGGATATAAAAACCATATTAGTAATAAGACTTTAGCTAATATGGTGCGCAATTTTGGGAAATGAGTAAGATTATGACACATTGGGAAAAGGCTTATTACTAACTAGCTAGTAGAATAATAAAAGCTTTTTATGAAAACAATACCGATTTTAAATACAACAGGACAATATCATAATATGGGTATTGGTAGTATTTAGGAAATAAGTTTGCAAAAGCCTGAACAAAAAAAGCCACACTTACGCCTCTAACAATGTAGCTGAAGCCTCTAATTCAAGCATTAAATGATTCGTCTAAAAATTTAGAAGGGAGTAAATATTTATAGTCAACTTCATTTCCGTATATATTTCACTTGTTTTACTCTTTCTCCGTTTAGAAATAAATTCCCAGCTTCAAATTCTAAGCTATATGAATCAGCAAGCATTTTGTTGTTAGACACCAACAAAGCCTTTGTTATATAGTCTCTTCCAAGTGTTAATTCGTAATTTACATCGTCAAGATGTTTTAAAGTTATGTGGGTATTTGTCTCTGAATTAAAGTACTCACCATTCATTTTTTTGAAATCAAATTCATCTATAATGTTATTTACTTTGGTCAACGAATAAGGGGAGTGATTTATATAATATGCCGTTACTTGCATCTCGCCTTTTGAATTAGTTGTGAATTCTTGCTTAAATGCCGGATCAAATTTTTGGTGGAATATATTATCTGCTTCACGCGCTAATTCAACATCATTTCTGCCCGCTCTTTTTAAAAAAATTGCATTGGCTTTTTTCTCAAATGTAAACGCAAAGTCATTTTCAGATAAATAGGTACCTAAAATTTCACTTTCATTTATAAACATTCCTATAGAAGCTGGTTTTGTCACTAAATAAGTTTCTTGAGATTCTAAGTTGAAAATGACATCAGCCATTTGTCTCGTTTGGTAGTAGGGTATCGATTTACCTGTGTTCGTTAACGTTAGAATTGAAATATTCTTTCTTGGGAATCTAATTACCGTAGCTTTCCATGCACCAGTTGCACCCTCATGGAAAGTATATGCCATGCCCTTATACTCACCAAATTCAATACCATAACCGTAATTAGTAAAGGTTGAGCCTTTAATGATTTGTTGGCTTCGCAAGATTGTTTTCCTACTAAAAGTAGAAATACCTTTGCCTTGTACTAATTTTTCCCATTGAATTTGGTCTTCTAATGAAGAAAAAATATTGCCATCACCACAAACATTCCAAATCCAATTATAGGTTGTCCAGGTGTCAAAATTGAAGTATGCTCTTGCTATATTTCCGCGAATTTTTGTAAAGTCACTTTCAAACGAAGTGTTTGGCATCTTCAGTTGTTTAAACATCTCGTTGGTGTAATCTGTAAAAGATTTACCTGATACTTTTTCGATTAGTAATGCTAAAAGTATATAATTCGAATTACTGTATAAATACTTTGTATGAGTCTCAAAATTCAAATCGGTCTGCTTCTCAAGTAACGTCAAAACATCATTGTTATTAAATGACTTTTCCCACCATGTGTAGCCTTGTAATGACCACAAATCGTAACAATCTCTTATCCCACTTGTATGGTTTAACAAGCTTCGAACAGTAATTTTCTCTTTTATATTCGGATACAGACTAGGAAACCACTTCCTGATATCATCTGAAAGGGAAATCTTTTTTTTGTCAATCAAATCTAATATTGCCAATGCTGTAAATTGCTTGCCATTAGATGCAATATTGAAGCGGGTTGAACTACCTATAAGCGTGCTGTCTGTAAAGTCAGCAACACCTGCATATTTTTCATAGATAACTTTCCCATCTTGAATGATAGCCGTAGCAATTCCGGGTGCATTTACAGTTACATCCTGCGTTGCAATGCTGTCAAGAATACTAATTTGGCTCGAACTAATTTGAAATGCATTTAACCCAGATACTAGGCTAACTAGTAAACATAAAAAAGACAATCTTAGGAACATGATTATTGCTATGTAATATTAGAAGTGGACAGTAAATTAGCTTCTACTAGCTTGGTTAGCGCATCAAATCGTGATTTGGCACGTATTATTTTATGCTATTTAGGTATTCAAGTGGGGTTTGTTCAGTAATTCTTTTGAATACTCTATTGAATGTTGATTTTGAGTTAAAACCACAATCTAGGGCTATTGCTAGTAGGGTATGATGCGCTTGTTCACCTTTTGCTAGTTTCTCTTTTACCGCATCAACTCTATAGGCATTCACAAAGTCATTGAAATTTTTCCCGAAACCTTGATTTATAATTTGAGAAGTTTCTCTTAAGCTCCACTCCATTTTAGCAGCTACATCTTGTAAACTCAATTGTGGATTTTCAAACAGTCGCTCTTGTTCAAAAGTAAACCCAAGATCTATTTTGTGTTGGGATAATTGGCCTTCACTTAATGGTTTCTGAAATGGTTTAGCTTCTACTAAATGATTATTCTCTGCATTGTCTAAGAAAGTACGGGCCGCATTTTTTTGTAAGTAGTTAAGGTTTATAGTGGTAATTAAATGTGTGTAGCCTTTCAAGGTTAAGAAATATATAAGAATAGAAAAGACTAAATAGTACCAATATTTAAGTCCAAAACTGCCAAAATTTGGAAACAATACAATGAAGATGATGCGGGCTGTCAAAATCAGTATCAAACAAATAAGGAATAATTGCACCCATTTATAAATGACACTATCTGCATAACTCAACTCTTGGACAATGCGGTTTTGGTATTTTTTATAGCTCTTTAAGCTTACCATGAAATAATAAATCATAGATAATAAGCCCGTAAATTGATACCAAGGAAGTAAATCTTTATCGCGACCATCTGCATAAAAAAAGGCCTTTTCAAGAATCCAGGCATCACCTATGTAGGAAACAAGCGAGTAGGCCGCATATAGAAAAGCGGGAAGAAAATGAAAGAGCGACTTGCCCTGAAAGTGCAATCTATTGGGCTCTAATACGTTTAGGATATAGCCGTAAAAAATCGGTCCAAGTAAAAAAAGTTGTTGAAAAGGTACATAAAATAAAAACTCTCGGTAGCCATCGAGGGCGTACCAATTCATATAACCAAACATATACGGGCAAACATACAGACTGCATAAAAATACAAAGCTACTTAGCCATTTACCTTCTGCGTTCTCTTCATTTATACTTTTGATTAGTATAAAAGAAGCGAAAAAAAGCCCATTTAGTGCAAAAAAAGCTAAGCTCGCAAATTGTAAATTGAAGTTTTGCATTATTAAAACACTATAAAGCTTAAAGATTTCCAATATCCTGAATGATTTTGATGTGGTGCTTGGTGTGGGTTTTTAAGAATCGTTTAGTAGTAGATTTTTTCAACATGCCAAAAAGATGATGCTCATAATATTGATTTGGCATTAATCCAGGGAATGCTTTTAAATGAGTCTTAGCAGTTTTTATAAGCTTTTGAATTCCTTCAACCGTAACCTCTTCTTTACTAATGACTCTATCGGGGGCTTTAGCTTTGCCCCTCGGGAAATAGGCTGCAAGTAAAGCCGCAGTTCTACTAGCGTTGAATGACCATTTGTACTGGGCTTCTTTTGATCGTTGTATGCTCATAGATACACCCACAATTACACGTAAACTGTGATCTATATGCCAGTAAATACCTCGTTGGGAAACTGCATCATTTACGATATCGGGCTTCGTAATTAAGCTTTCGAATAGCACAATTTCTTTCTCTAGTGGGTATTTCATTGCTGTTGGATTGATACGTTATTTCAGCTTCTTCATGGATTTAGCAATCATTTGCTCGTGTTCAGCCGTACTATTCGATAGATGCGCTTGAATAGTTTCTTTTTCTTGCGAGTTTCGGTCTTGGCTAAGTTTGTGCACGGCTTGTATTTCTTCGACGGTAATGGAAAAAGCCACTAACGCTCTATAGAGCTTCTTTTTGTAGGCTTGGTCTATCTTCTCCCATTTTTCTCTGTAGCCTGCGTCAAAGAAATCTATAGATTTTTCTAAAACCTCAACCACACCCTTCTCATCTTCTATCAGTTTTACTTTCCCATAAATATGAACGGCTTCATAATTCCAGGTGGGCACAGATTTTTCTCTAGTGTACCATTCTGGCGAAATGTAGGCATGTGGCGAATGAAAAATACAGAGCACTTCTTTTCCATTAAAATGCTGCCATTGTTCATTTTCACGCGCTAAATGACTGATTAGTTGTGTACTCTTCTGGTCTGCAGATTGTTCAACTATAAATGGCAGATGCGTAGCTAAGGGTTTTTGCGTGGCGTCTGTGGTTACTATAGTCCCAAAATTGAAGCGTTTAACAAAGTTGAGCGCTTCAATATGATCTTCTAATGCAAAGTTTTTGGGAATGTACATTTATCAGGTATTTGAGACGGTTATTTTTAGGAATTGGGAAGTAGGGACAATATACCTTTACTGAAATTAGAAAAATACAATCCTTGTGGGATATTGGGAGTTTGGTGGTGCATAATTATCCAGCATCGGCCAAGGCGGATACTGCGCCATGATATCTCACCACTCAGTGCCTAATCAATTATTTGGTTGTGTTTTTTTCCAAAAAAAATCCTGGATCAACGCCCCGCCGTAGCGAAACCTTGTCCAGGATAAAAGTTTTAAGCCAATGTCTTAGGCTAGTCTTTGCAGCAATAATTTTTGACTAATAAGATTCTGAATGAGGTTCTCCGCTTACGCGGATTCCTGTTCAGAATGACACCCAGATCGTGATCCTCGCGCAGCGGGAATCCAGAACATGGCGCAACTACTTAGTTTGTCTTTACTGGATTCCCGCATTTGTGGGAATGACACTCTAGCTTTAATTTCTGACATAATCGCTTAATCATATTCTCCTATAATCGAAGAGTTGCTTAATTTATTCCCCATCTTCCTGTTCAGAGATTTGATCAAAAGGCGTGAGTGGATTTTCTGTTACTAGTTTTTTGTAAGCAGTCCATTCGCCAAATACAAAAGCATTGAGCGTATCAAGTCCTTTATTTAGCTCATTCGAAGCATTATCAATTAAACTTTGCTCGTACTCACCAGGCATATTCCAACGAGAAATATAGCGGCTAGCAGTAGATAAATGCGTGCGGATGTTCGGATTAGGAGAACGTACAATACCTTGTCGGCCATCATTTTGTTCACCTAAGAACTGTTCTTTCACATCAGTTAGTTTTTTGTTCATAGCCTTAGACTGTTTCATCAACGAATCTGCCATGCTATGATTGCTACCTTTTGCTAAAGTCATTACGCCTTTAATTACTTTTTCTGCCTCAGTAATGGTATCTGTGGCTTCAGCAGCTGTGTTCATTAAATCCATTACGACTAGACCCATTTCATGTTGCTTTTTCTTGATATCCCAATTCATATCAGGGAAACGCGGGTCAGCATGAACTTTCACCACTTGGCTTGAAACTTCGCCAGCATAATGAATTTCAACCGTATAGTTGCCAGGCATAACGTCCATGCCGCCACGGTCAGATTGCGTTGGTCTTGGTTTTGGTGCACCTATATAACGGCCGCCTTTTTCACGAAGATCCCAACCCATGCGTTGAACGCCACTTTCCTTAGGTGCTTTCATGCGATAGGTGCGAATAACTTCACCAGCCGTATCTTTTATGTGCACATAAACGCTATCGCCATTTACTTTATTTCCTTCCTTTTTATTTATTAAAGCAGAAATACGTGCATTACTGCCACGATTTTCGCCTTCATATAAATGCCAAGTTGACCAACGGAAACCATCTGGATTTTTCAAGCCTTCTAGCTGATATGCATCAGGAATTGGGAATACTTCAACCGCATTGGTAAGCATTGAAGCATTAGCAGCGGCAGCTCTAAGCGGGCGAATATCGTCTAGCACCCAAATTGAGCGACCGTAAGTTCCCAATACTAAATCGTGTTCTCTTGGGTGAATAACCATATCTGCAACCGGAACACCAGCTGGGAAGTCGTGGGTCCAATGCTGCCAGGTTTTAGCGCCATTAAAACTAACGAATAAGCCGTTTTCAGTTCCTAAGAACATAAGATTAGGCTCTATCGGATCTTGTAAAATTGATAAGCTAAAGCCAAAAGAATCGTCGGCGTCTACAATACGTTTCCAAGTTTTACCAAAATCTGTGGTATGGAAAGCCATTGCGTCATAATTCATTCTGCGATAGTCATTTACTACTACAAAAGCTTCACCAGCATTCTTTGCGGATGCTTTAACTTGAGGAATCCACGCGCCTTGTGGCATGCCTTTTTTCTCTAGATTTTTGGAAACATCTGCCCAGTTTGCGCCGCCATCTTGAGTCACATGTACTTTCCCATCATCAGATGTTGCCCAAATTACGCCTTGTTTAACGGCACTTGGCTCAATAGATAGAAGCGTGGTATGGTTTTCAGCGCCAGTTGCGTCTATGGTTAAACCACCAGAGTTAGATTGATCCTGTTTTGTTGGATCGTTGGTGGTTAAATCTGGAGAAATAACTTCCCAAGTCTGGCCTTTATTAGTGCTTTTATGCACAAACTGGCTTCCAAAATATATAGTGCTGTTATCGAATGGATCTTGAGCTATTGGTGCATTCCAGTTAAAACGCAGCATCATTTCTGAATCTGGATGCGTTGGTTTTACGAACATAGAAGAACCGGTTTCGGTGTCTAAAAGCCCAACATTCCCCTGCTGGCTCATGGCATAAACATAACGCGGATCGTCGGCATCTGGTAAAACATCAAAACCGTCTCCGCCGCCAATTTCTAGCCAATCCCAGTTGCGAATAGGGCTTTGCTGCCATTTATAGCCCGGACCTCTCCAAGAGCCGTTATCCTGCATGCCGCCATAAACATTGTATGGGGTTTCATTATCTACACTAACGTGGTAAAATTGACCAACCGGAATGTTATCAAAGAAATCCCAACTTCCGCCACCATTATAGGTTACGTGAAGTCCGCCATCGGTGCCGTCAAGAATAAAGTTTGGATCTTCTGGGTGAATCCACCAAGCATGGTGATCAGGGTGAACGCCAAAATAGGGTAAGAAAATATCCCAATTTTTACCGCCATCTATAGAACTAGCAACCTGAGAAAATAAGCTATAAATCTTATTTTCATTTTTTGTGTCTACATAAATTTCGGCATAATAGAATGGTCGGTCGCCAAATTGGCCTTTGTTAGTTTGCATTTTCCAGCTTTTACCACCATCGTCTGAGCGATAAAATGCATTCTTTTTAGATTCAATTGTTGCGTAAACAATATCTGGATTTGAAGGCGCAACGGCTAAACCAATTCTTCCTAAGTCACCTTTAGGTAGGCCATCTTCGGAAGTGCGTTTTACCCAATTCTCGCCACCATCTTCAGATACATATAAACCTGAACCTGGGCCACCAGAGTTAAAGAACCAAGGCTCACGCTTATGCTCCCACATTGCTGCATATAGTTTATTTGGGTTAGCAGGATCTATAACTAAATCTGCAGCACCCACTTTTGGGTTAACATAAAGCACTTTGGTCCAATTTTTTCCGCCATCAACGGTTTTGTACACGCCACGGTGCTCACTTTCTCCCCATGGTGCGCCAATTGCTGCGGCCCAAACAACGTCTGGATTATCTGGGTGAGTTATAACACGGTATATATGGCGCGTTTGCTCTAAGCCCATTAGTTCCCAGGTTTCGCCACCGTTCAATGATTTATAAATACCAAAACCGCCATCATTTGAGTTTCTGGGGTTTCCTTCACCAGTTCCCGCCCAAACAATGCTCGGGTTATTTTGATATATAGCTAATGAACCAATAGATTGTACTTTTTCGTCATCAAAAATGGGTTTAAAACTGCTACCTGCATTTTCAGTTTTCCATAGGCCGCCTGATGCAGTGCCAACGTACCAAACACGATCTTGTTTTAGTACAACATCTATGGCGGTAATTCGGCCACTCATTCCGCCCGGACCTATAGATCGGGCTTTCATTTCCTTAAATAAAGATAAATCTACTTCTTGAGCAGAGACACTACTTAACAACCCAAAAACAAGGGTTAGCAGTATGATTATTGACTTTTTCATACGTTCAATTAGGGCTTTGTGGATTGGTTTAACGTTAAAACAAAGCCCAAAGTATTAAAAAGCCATGGGAATAGGAAAGCACCTAGTCTAAATACATAGCAATTCCGTCTAAAAACATTTGTACAGACAGCGCAACTAAGATCATTCCCATCAAACGTTCGATGGCAATTAGCCCTCTTTCCCTAAAAATTTTGAATAGCCATGGTGAGCCTAATAAAACCACAGCAGACACGCACCATGCAATAAATAGAGCTAGGCTCCACTCCACCAATTTACCAGGCTCAGAGCGTGCCATTAGAGTTAATGTGGCCAAAATTGAGGGCCCTGCAATCAAGGGAATTGCTAATGGTACCAAAAAAGGCTCACCACCGGTAGGATTTGCAACAATGCCGCCTTTTTGAGGGAAAATCATTTTTAAAGCAATTATGAAAAGAATAATTGCGCCAGCAATGCTGATGGACTCTTGCTTAAGTCCAAGCGCATCAACTACGTAGCTTCCAAAAAAAAGAAATGAGAAAAGAATTACCAAAGCCATTAGTAATTCACGGATAAGAATAGGTCGCCGGCGTTCTTCTTTGACTTCTTTAAGAATGCTGAGAAAAATAGGCACGTTGCCAAGTGGATCCATGATCAGGATCAGTGTAAGAGTAGCGGTAAGTAGGTCCAAAACAGTAGTTTGTAAAAGCTGCTAAAAAATGTATTAGTGAAATTAAAATAATACCTTAATTTAAATAAGATAAGGACTTAGACATTAGGAGTTTAGGTATTGACGCCATAGGTGTTTATTTGAAATAACGGTAAACCAAGAATACTTCAGTACCTTTTGATTACATAGAAAATTTGCGACCTACCCATTGAGCCAAATATCATCAATTGCCTATAAAAGAGAACTATTTCAAGAAATGGTTTCTACTTCTGCGTGGATAAATAACATCCCATCGTCACTTATTGTGACATCTGGGCTGGAAGTAGTTTATCTAAATAAGGCTTTAACGCGTTTTTTTAACGTACCTGATGACTATGCCTTGAGCAAGTTTACAGATATCCTACCCTTTGTTCATAAAGAAGATTGGCTTGGCCTGTTAAAAATGGTAAAGCTTGGTGATCAGAGCCAGAGCAAGTCTTTTGAATTCCAGATTCGAGTTTATACAAATACAAAAAAGCTGAAGTATGTAAAGGCTAGTACGTCAATTGTTAAGTACAAAGAGACCATATTCTCGTTAACCAGCTTTATCGATATAACTGGTGAAATTTTAGGCTCACAAAGTCTTACTAATATGCTAGATGCCATGCATATAGGTATGGTATTGATTCGTGAAAAGACCTTGGTTTTTTCTAATAAACGCCTCAATCAAATGCTCCCTACTTTCCCAAAACCAACAGAAGGGTTAGAAGATTTTATCAGAGAAAAGTTTGATAAATCTAAGAGTGATATCATGTTCAACAAATTGCTTCGTGAAAATGATGTGGATGAAGTAATAGGGCAAGAGCTAGAGGTTTATATAAGGGGTAGTTATGGAGGTATCAGGTGGTTTTTACTTAAGCGCCTTGAAGATGTGCATTTTAACGGGCTCAATACCGTTGCTATGGCCATCGAAGATATTACCGAGTCTAAACTTCTGCAGTACGAGGCCTCTCGTGCTAATACTTTATTCGAAACCATTCAAGAGCCAGCGGTAATCGCAACCTTTAATGGCTACTTCACTAAAGTTAATCCTGCATTTTGTGAGTTATTGGGCTACACAGCAGACGAGCTTTTAACTATTCCCTACTTAGAGTTTATATCAGCTGAAGACAGGCAGTTTAGTATTGCTGGGAATAAACGCTATTTAAGTGGGCAACCGTCTACCATTAATTCTGAGAATACATACATCACTAAAAACGGCAAACGCATTATCCTGAGCTGGATAGCCGTTCCTGATTATGAGCAAGAGCTACTTTACGCCACGGCTAGAAATGTGTCTAAAGAACGGGCTTATGAGCAGCACATTTTAGAATCTGAAGCGGAGTTAAAACGAACTCTGCGAATTGCTCAACTTGGCAGCTGGAGCATGAAAGGCCTTTGGGGGGAAGAATCTTGGAACTACGAAACCCGTATAATTTTTGATGTTGGCCCAGACGAAAAAGCCAATCTGTCTAAATATATTGTGCTAAGTGATAGAGAACGATACGCCTCCAAAGTTAAGAAGTGTTTAGAGCAGCGCTCAGATTTTGATGATGTATTTCAGATTATTTCCTCAAAAGAAGAAATTAAGTATATCCGCATCATTGGGGAATCTCATAACGAAGAAGAGGCCCTTATAAAGGGTATTATTCAGGACGTTACCACAATCAGGAAGGCCGAGCTAAAGATGATGCAAGCGCTGAAACTGGCTGAAGAAGCAGCAAGATTGAAGAGCGAGTTTCTGTCTGTAATGAGTCATGAAATTAGGACGCCTATGAATGCTGTAATCGGAATGGCGCATTTACTCCTAGAAAACGACCCCAGAGAAGATCAAATAGACGAAATTCAAACGCTGCAGTTTGCTGCCAATAATTTATTAGCACTAATTAATGACATTTTAGATTTCAGTAAAGCAGAGGCCGGCAAAATTAAGCTGGTTGAAGAACAATTCAATGTGCACGATTTTTTCAAAAATATGGTGCGCACCTTTGAGCCTATGTCTTCTATGAAAGGCATAAAACTATCGTACAACATTCATGAAGACGTGCCGCTAGAGGTTATCTCAGATAAAACCCGTTTGAGCCAAATTTTAAATAACCTGATTGGTAACGCAGTTAAATTTACTGAAGCGGGAAAGGTGGACTGTAACTTAAGCTTAGGAAAGATTGCGGTTGAAAAGAAAGAAGCTGAGTTGATTATTGCCATCAAAGATACGGGAATTGGCATACCAGATGACATGCTGGTTAAGATCTTCGACTCCTTCACGCTAGCAAGCGCAGCAACATCCAGAAAATACGGTGGAACAGGCCTAGGTCTGGCCATTACCAAAAAATTGATTGAGCTTTTTGAGGGAAGTGTTACGGTAAAGTCTGAGCCCAATGAAGGAACAACTTTCACCATAAAACTTTCCCTGAATGTACCAGACGATTTCTTGCAGCAAAAAGGCTTAAATATACTTGGTGAAAGCCCAGAGCAAGTTCAGCAAAACTTAGAAAGTTTTGTAGCAACAAAACGCCTTTTAGTAGTTGACGATAATAGAGTTAACCTAAAAATTGTAGGTAAATTCTTAAGTAAATGGTCGGTTAATGCAGATTATGTAGAGTCTGGCTTTGATGCGCTAGATAAACTAACAGCAGGCGAGAAGTACGATCTAGTACTTATGGATTTACAAATGCCTGAACTTGATGGTTTCGAAACCACACGCAAAATTCATGAACTAGAAAATGGCAAATTTAGCAAGCTACCCGTAATTGCCCTAACAGCAGAAGTATTGGGTGGTGTTCATGAAAAAGTGATTGAATACGGTATGAAATACCTAATTTCAAAGCCATTTAATCCTAAAGATTTAATGGAAAAAATAGCTGAGTACACTCGTTAAGTAGCGTTACCAAAGCTTAGAGCGCTAGTGCTTTTGCCAATAACTTCAAGTACTTAGACTGCTTTATTTCAATAGCTCCAAACTGCCCAAGGTGATCAGTGTAATATTGAGTGTCCCATAAAGTAACACCCATTTCTAGAAGTTGCTGGTGGCAATAAACTAAAGCGGCTTTATCGGCTTCGGCGGCTTTTTTGAACATACTTTCCCCAAAAAAAACATTGCGTATTAGTACGCCGTAAAGTCCACCAATGAGTTCGGTTTGCTGGGTGTCTTCTGCAGCATAAACCTCAACAGACATAGCAAATTTATGTTGATGCAACTTAACGTAGCTTTGTATAATGCTCTCAGAAATCCAGCTTTCACTCCTATCTGCGCAAGCACGCATTACCATTTCAAAATGTCGATTCACAGAAAAACTAAAGCGCTGTTGATTTAAAAATCGGCGCGTTGTTTTAGGCGTCTTGAACCCATCCATCGGAATAATGCCACGCAACTCTGGTTCATACCAAAAAATAGGCCCATTATGCTTGTGATCGGCCATAGGAAACCAGCCACTAGCGTAAGCATTTACTAAATCTTCTATGGGAATGAGTTCTACCTGATCTGACATGACTTATCTTTAAGAGTCGAAAACGGGTAAGGCGTTGGGCGTATTATTACTAAATAGTTGAATTAAGGAAGAGATAATAATCACAGAAAAACAACCAATAGCGTTAAACCATAGATAGCCAATATCAACGGTAAAGAATAAAATAAGTACCGTACTTTGCGAGATTATGGTGCCTAGAAAAACCGCATTTCCAGCCACTTTTTTGAAGAAAAAAGCCACTAAAAAGATGCCTAGAATAACGCCATAAAATATAGATCCTAAAATATTCACCGCTTCTATTAGGTTCTCTAGAAGGTTGGCATAAAGCGCAAAACCTATGGCAATAAGCCCCCAGAGAAAAGTGAAAAATCTTCCAGCAAGTACTTTAGAGGCATCGGTGCTTTCTTTCTTCCATAGCCTATGATAAATATCTACGCAACTGGTTGAGCCAAGTGCATTTAGCTCAGAAGATGTTGAAGACATAGCAGCGCTAAACATTACGGCCAATAACAAGCCTACAAAACCTGTGGGTAAATGCTCAAGTATAAAACGGATAAATACATAATCAGAATCCTTGGTTTCATAGTCTTCGTCAGCGATAACTAGTTGTTGTTTTACGGCTTTTCTTAACTCAACAACATTGGTTTCAGATTGCTGCAATTCAGCTTTGGTTTGCTCTATTAGCGCAGCATCAGCTAATTCAAGTGCTTGTAAATAAGTTAGCGAGGCTTTCTCGCGTTCAGCATGTAGCTGCTTCCATTGGCTGTCAAAGCCGTCAACAATATTTTTGCCAGCTTCGGTTGTAGCCAGCTGATCTAAGCCTGCTTGCTTGAAATAATAGGGTCCTGGAGAGAATACATAAAATACAAAAACCATAACTCCAGTTAGGAGTATGAAAAACTGCATCGGAATTTTTAGCACCGCATTAAACATCATACCCACTCGCGATGCTTTGATGTTTGTACCTGTTAAGTAACGAGCTACTTGGCTTTGGTCGGTTCCAAAATAACTAAGGGAAAGAAAGAGTCCGCCAATGAGGCCGCTCCAAACGTTGTAGCGCTCATTCAAATTAAAGCTCAAATCAACCGCATCGGTTTTGCCTAATGCAGCACCAATATGCAGCGCATCAGTAAAGCCAACGGTTTCGGGCATTCCATCCAATAAAAACCAAAAAGCTGCAGCCATTCCTGTCATAATAACGGTCATTTGATGCTTTTGGGTAACTCCCACTGCTTTAGCGCCACCACTTACCGTATAAATAATTACTAAAATCCCGACCACTAAGATGGTAAGGGAAAGATTCCAGCCCAGCACCGTGCTTAAAATGATAGCCGGTGCGTAAATCGTAATTCCTGCCGCTAAACCACGCTGAATAAGAAATAAAATAGCGCCAAGTAATCGGGTTTTTAAATCAAATCGGCTCTCTAAAAATTCATAAGCCGTGTACACCTTGAGCTTGTAATACATGGGAATGAAAAAGGCGGATACCACAATCAAGGCTAGGGGCATTCCCAAATAATTCTGGATAAAGCCCATACCCGATTCCCAAGCTTGCCCAGGTGTAGACAAAAAAGTAATAGCAGAGGCTTGCGTAGCCATAACCGACAAACCTATGCCAGCCCATTTCATGCTATTGCCACCGCGAAGGTAATCGTTTAGGTTGTCGTTTTTCCGAGTTTTCCAGGTACCATATCCTACAATACTAAGCAAAGTAAAGGCTAAAACGGCAATATCTATCGGGTTTAACAGCATCAGTTAAAAATTAAAAGGCTTTTGAGAAAATGTACATTATGACAATGTAGGCCACCAGTAACCCCACAATACCGAAGTACACTTTTGACCAGTTCTTATTTGAATCGACTTCTTTTTGTTCAGGATTTGCCATAATTCTGCTTTTGATGCGGTTGTTATAAAGAAAGAATATTTGCTAATAAACGGTAAGCGCCGGGCACGCCAGCGGGCAACTCTCTGAAGAAAGATAAGCCCGTAAATACCACAGTTCCTTTGCCATGAGAAGCCACAAGTAGCGAGCCTTCTTTCGGGCTTTCCCCAATATCATTCATAGAAAGTATCGGTTGGAAAGCAGCATCCCAACTAGAAGCAAAATACAACCCTCTTTCTTGAACCCAATCGGTAAAATCTGCTTGGGTAATGGCATTTGGGCTATTCAAAACGGGGTTATTTGCTGCAAGAATACGAACTTCGCTAAACTCATCGGTTACTCTATCTCTACTTATGGAGAATGCAAGCGGACCTAATTGATCAGGCATTCCACGGCTTAGTGTGTTGTATTGAATCACGTAATTTCCACCATTAAGCACATACTCATTCAGTTGTTGGCTTGCGACCTCTAATTCATCAGATGCTACGTTATAGGCCCTAATTCCCGAAATAACCGCATCAAATTGGCTTAAATCTTGGCTAGATAACGCCTCAGGCTCTACCTCAAGCACTTCAACGCCCATTTTGCGAATTCCTTCAGCTACTTTGTCGCCAGCGCCATTGATATAGAGCACTTTCTTGGCGGTACTTTGTACATCTAATTGTACTAGTTTTACTTCAGTACGTTTGAGGCTTTTTATTAATGGAAGGTGATCATAAGAAATAACGCTTTGGTGTCTATTGTATTTTTTACCAGCTACTTCTGCGTAAAAAGCTACTTCACATACGCCATTTGCTGATTCTGCTGTAAGTTCAACTTCCACCACTTTTTTCTCGCCTGCTGCCAAGGTGTGTGTTTTTTGGTTAAAATCTATATTCCAACGCTGATTTGAGAGCGCTGCACCCAATGAAAGATTAACCGCTGAATTGGTGTGATTCGTGAGTTGAAGCTGAACATTGAACGGCGAAGCATCACTTTTTATGGACAGATTCTCGTCTACTTCCAGCGTAATTTTAGGCATTATTCCAATAGGCTCAACTACTTCGCCTTTAACCGGATCTGTGTAGCTATGCTCAAGAGGCACATCCACCATAAAGCGCTGGCCTTCAATTTCTAAGCTCCAAACTGACGCCAATAGGGTTGGGTTCATAGGCAAGCCAATATTTGACGTTTTGGCTACATTGTACATACCTATTGCAGCTTTATTTGTTAGCCAGTAGGGCGAAGAGAGCAAGGCATCTTGAGTTATGGTTAATGCGTGGGTAGTTGCCCATAAGTCGTTGCCAATTTCTGCATTTTCTATGCTTTCAACCGCTTCTGTGCCCACATTTAGCGCATAAACTTGCGCATCAATGCCTAACGGATTAGCTATTTCTAAGCGGGTGCTGTAGGTATTTCCTTCTACTAAATTGGTTTCTGGGCTATAAAATCTTGCCGTTAAACCAGATGCTTCAAAAGCCCATTGTACAAGTTCGGCAGCTACTTTAGGATTTATATTTTCAACATTCTTGCTAAGTTTAAGCGCATCAACTACGCTAAGTTGGGGTTTCATTATATCAAAAGAGGCGATGAGTTTTGCTAGAGATGCGGAGGCTTTCTGTAGTGGCGCATTGTTTTGCCACGTCGTAGAAAGCGTTGAGTTAAACTGTTCTATGCTTAACCCATTTTTCCATGGAATTAAATATTCTACCAAAGAACCATAACGCGGACTACTGCCAAAACCCTGGCTTTTATGCTTGCTTCTACTTAGTGCGGCAAGCTCGTCATAGGTATACCCCAAAAGCGTATTTTGCGCCCCAACATCTAGGGTAAGTAACTCAGGATGGCTTAGGATATCTTCTGATACGCCTCGCCAAGAATACGCATTCCAGAAAATGCTTTTTGCTTGCCAAGGCGCTAAGCCATCAGCAAAATGTTCGGGATATGCATTTTTATCCGCTGCTAGGTCAAAGGCTTCAATGGCTAGTATTGCAGAAGCTGAATGATGTCCGTGTGTGCTGCCACCAGTAGTGTCAAAGCGAGTAATGATAATGTCTGGTTGGGTTTTTCGGATGGCGCGAACCACATCTGAGAGCACTTTTTCTTTTTCCCAGATAACTAGCGTTTCACTGTGATGTTTAGAATAGCCAAAATCGTTAGCACGGGTAAAAAGCTGCTTCCCGCCATCAACACTTCTAGCTTTTAGCAACTCGTTGGTTCTAATTAAGCCAAGATCCTCCCGAAGCTCAGTGCCAATTAGATTCTGTCCACCATCGCCGCGGGTAATGGACAAATAGGTGACATCTGCATGCATTTCATTTCTTAGGTAGGCGATTAGTCGGGTATTTTCGTCGTCTGGGTGGGCGGCAACATAAAGAACGGATGACCTATTTTGGATAGATAATAGCTCATGTAGCAGCTCGGAAGAACTTTTAGTGCTGCGGTGTGCTTGAGAAAAGCCGATTTGTGTGTACAGAAATAGTGCGCAAAAAAGAATAGCGCAGCTACGTAGCAATAGCATTCTGTGGGGAAGAGAAAGATTAGGGAACATCCTAGGGGAAACGATTGATGAGGTTGTAATAAGAACTTAAAGAAATTATTTAGATTCTTTGGGTTCTGAATAGTGTTTGTTTGCGGCCTCTAAGGTGTTGTACCAATCTTGACCATAATGGCGAATTAAGGGCTCTTTCAGGAATTCAAAAATGCGCACTTTTACTTTTTTTCCAAAATGACAAGCCGCTTTACAAATAGCCCATTTATCGTATTTTAAGCGCTGAAACGCCCGATCTTTAGTAATTCGGATTGGGTAGAGATGGCAGCTTATAGGTTTTATAAAGCTGGTTTTACCTGCACGGTAAGCTGTTTCAATAGCGCATTTTGCAGTGCCATCTTGGTCGAAATGTACATAAGCGCACTCTTTGTTATTCACTAAAGGCGTTTCATAAAAACCGTTATCACGAACATACTTCCCGTTCATTCGCACGGCTTTTTTTCCTTCCTCGCGCATAAATGGTTTAACCTGATCGTAAATCATTTCAAGAGTTTCTGTTTCGGAAGGAAGTAAGGGTGCCCCAGCCTCGCCTTTCACACAGCAAGCGCCTTTACATGCGTTTAGATCACAAACAAAATGCTTTTGAAAGATTTCACGCTCAATTATGGTGTCGTCTATATTAATAAGTTCGGGAAAATTGTTAGCGGAACTTGACATCTTATGATTACGTACTTTATTAGATTATCTGGATAAATTAATTGCCTTAAATTTATGATAAGCTTTAATTAAACATATTTCTTTCTTTTACCTATGATTTACGCTGCTGCTATACTCTTCCTATCGCTATTATTTGTATTGCTAAAAATGCGGTCTACTTGGCAAAGCCATGAGGATAGACAAAATTTAAGATTGAAAGAGCTGGAAGAAGAATCGGCTAATTTACGAGAGCGTTTACAAATCTTAGAAGCAATAGAGGCCGAACTAGACCCCTTAGAAAGTATGCGCAACCGCAAAAAGGATATATCGTAATTATCTTTACTTAGTAAAACCTATAGACCCTTATACCATGAACATTTTTGCACTTTTGAGCGTAGCAATGGGCTTATCAACAGTTGGCTTTATTGTTCATTCTTTTTTCTCCTACCTCAAGTTTAGAAGAACCAATGCTCTTGGTGGCGGTAAATCCAAAGATTATGAAGAGCTAGCTGATGCTTTTCAGCATTACATTCGCAAAACCAATAAGCGTATTGAGCATTTAGAAGCTATTAACACACAATCTGATGAGAGCCTAGATCTTAAAGCAAATGAAGACGCTTTTTTGGACGAACATGACGAAATGGAGAATATGCGATCTGCTGGTTTAAAGAATAGCTTAGAAAATCGTTAAAATTGCTAATTTGCGAACACGTTAAATATGGCGTATTTATTGCTTGACGTTATTTGTCTAGAACCAGTACTTGTGAAATCAACAATTAAATAGCTTTATCCTGTTATGAAATTATCTGCGCTCGAGATTAAACAACAAGAATTTGAAAAGAACTTCCGTGGCTACGATTCTAACGAAGTTAAAGCCTTTTTGACAATAGTTGCGGGCGAATGGGAAAATATGGTTTCGCATAACCGTTCTTTGACGCAAGATGTGAAGCATTTAAAAGATAAACTTTCTCATTTTGAGCGTATTCAGGAAGGCATGCATGAAACCCTACAAATAGCCAAACAATCGGCTGATAAAGAAGTTAGGGCTGCTAATGCAGAAGCTAGAACGCGCATTCAAAAGGCTGAGCATGAAGCAGAAAATATTGTAAATACAGCCAGAGCTGAGCGCCAAGAAATTCGACAAAGTGTACTGCGTATGCTAGAGCGCAGAGAAGAAATTATAAATAGCATTCGTTCTTATTTAGAGTTAGCCAATGATTCGTTGAAAAAATTCTCTTCTGATGCCAAACACTTACATTCGTTTGAAGCTGATGAGAAAATGATGCAGAAAAATGAAATTATTCATGAAGAAGAGCATACTTCAGCCTTTCCTGATACCGAAAATGACAGTGCTGAATCCTCAAATGACCGACCTTTGTCAGAGTCCTTTGAGGATTCATCAGCTACTTCAAAAGTAGATGACATAATTGACAAAATTGATTAAGCCTTTCCCCAACACTTTTCGTATTTTTATATGCTTCGGGAGAACAATTAACTAGACAAGCAAGAATGTCATTATTCAACGTTGAAGAATTTAGGCTTGCTCGTAAAGAGACGCTTCAATTTCTTACAAAAGAAACCAAAAATTTTACGCCTGAAATCCTCATTATTTTAGGCACGGGCTTAGGCCATTTAGCCACACATATTCAGGTTGAGCATCAAATAGACTATGAAGTAATTCCCCATTTCCCGCTATCAACGGTTGAATCTCATTCTGGGAAATTGCTTTTTGGTACGCTTTCAGGTAAAAAAGTGGTAGCCATGCAAGGTCGTTTCCATTATTACGAAGGCTATGCCATGCACCAAATTGTTTTCCCGGTTAGGGCTTTATTTGCTATGGGCGCTAAAACTCTATTTGTGAGTAATGCTTGTGGCGGAGTAAATCCGATTTATGAAAAAGCACAGCTCATGTTAATCGACGATCATATCAATATGATTGGTGATAATCCGCTGATTGGGCCAAACGACAATGAATTAGGGCCTCGTTTCCCAGATATGTCGGAACCTTACACCAAAGAATTAGGAAAAATTGCTGAGGAATGCGCACTAGAGCTTGGTATTAAGCTCCATAAAGGCGTTTATGCTGCGGTTAGTGGCCCAAATATGGAAACCCGCGCAGAATATCGATTCCTTAGAACTATTGGCGCCGATGTAGTGGGCATGAGCACCATACCAGAAGTGATTGCCGCTAACCACATGGGCATGAAAGTGTTAGGCTTTTCTGTTATTACAGATATGGGCCTACCAGATGCGCTAGAAGCAGTTGCTATAGAAGATGTTTTGGCTTCAGCAGCTAAGGCTCAACCAAATCTTACTAAATTGATTGAAAAGATACTTGACCGCATCTAACTTTTTTAGCTAATTGCATATAACATTTACGTACTTAAACTTCCGAAATAGAAACTTTATATGAGCGAATACTCTTATCACGACGATGGTAATTGGAATGAATCTCAATGGGAACGCCATATTTCCGACGTCGAAAAAAAAAGCAGCATACTGCGGAAGTTTGTTGAGTCTAGTAAATACGAGAACCTACCTTCTTGGGTTGGGTTAATGGATGAAATGGAATCAGAATTTGACGTCGTAGACGAGTTCGTAGATCGTGAACTTGAGCTCGAAGAAGCTTATTACCCAGATGACGACGATGATGATTTTGACGACGATGATTTTGATGAAGACCTCTTTCTCAAAACCTTCAAAGGATTTTCCGTAGATGGCGGCGATATCCACATGGCCTTCAACGATGCTAAAGCAGATCTTGAGGACGACGATGAAGATGATGGTCTTGACGATGATGACGACGATGAAGATTTTCTATTCGACGACGACGACGATGATGATTTCGACCATGGTGAAGAATGGAAAATGCTTTCAGATGAATTTGCAGACACAGAAAGTGGCTCTATTCTAACACTTTCTATCTACACCAACGCAAGAAATTTAGCAGCACTTTGCGTTCAAGAAATTGAGCCAACTATGGTGATGAATTACCCATTACAATACATACAGTTTGTAGATGCAGTGATGCATGTTGCTTCAAAAATAGCATCAGGCTACTCTTTTGGCTTTGAAGCAGATATGATTGGCGGCAATTTAGTGTACACTAAAAAGGCGCTAGAGAATGCTAATAATGGTCTTGCGTTACTTCAAAGGCAGAAGAAACAATCGTATATCGTCTCAGATGTTTATTTAGAGTTTCATAAGTTATTATTCGAACTCAGAAACGAAGTAGCCCTTTATGTGCACGACCTCCGTAATCGTTTTTTAGCTACCTAATTTGCCTTAATAGGTATTTCAGGGAAGGAAATTCTGATATTAGCAGAGTATAGTAGAACAGACAATTTTTAGCAGTTTGAAAAGCTCCTTTAGCTCTGTAAGCAATCAAGTGAATTAGTAAGTAAGTATTAAAAGCAGTAATTTTTATGAAGCAGTCTTTCAGCCTTGCTGGCTATCCAGCTGTCCGCATTTTATTAATGCTACTTTTGGGCGCATTTTTTGGCGCAAAAGCGACTATACTTTTCCCAGAGATATACATCTCAGCAGTATTCGCCATCTTTTCGGGAATTTTCTTGGCGAGCTGTATTCTAGCCTTCTATCAAAAAACCAAAAGTCCTAAATGGATATTGATAGCACGCAGAATCAATTACTTAGTGGTGCTACTGTTGGTAGGTTTTATTGTGGGAATGTTACACAGCTTAAAAAATAAAGAACTGGATAAATCTATTGCATTTTGGAACAGCCACAAATGGGAAGAGCTTAGTTTCTCAGGAAGTATCGAAAACGTACAAGATGCCGCAAAAGGTAGGTATATCATTGCTGTTGATAGTTTGTACGTAAACCATCAGTTGATAAAAGCACCAAAAGTAAAAGCACTCATTTCTATTGCTAAAAGTGAGCAATTAAGCACGGGATTTAAAAATTTAGGCAAAGGAGATAGCATCAGAGCGGTAGCCAAAATACTGCCTGTAGAAACGAGAAAAATGGCTGGTAAAACATTTGATCAACAAAAGTGGCTTAAGCAATTAGGCGTTGATACAAGGTGGTCTGTACAAACACTTTATGCACATACCAAGACATCAGAAATTTCAATCATTGAGCAGTCAAGAGCTTTTGTGAGTGGTAATTTGCACGCTTTCTTTGCTGTTAGCCCTAAACTATTGGCCTTAGCTAAAGCCATGATTTTGGCAGATAAAAGCTTGATTACCGGCCAAACAAGAAGACTTTACCAACAGACCGGCTTGAGCCATGTTTTAGCGGTATCTGGCTTTCATGTAAGTATGTTATTATTGCCATTATGGTGGTTTATGCCCCGCTTTTGGCTAAATAATAAAAGAAAGTGGCTTTATCTAAGCATGGCCACCTCACTTATGATCTTCTATGTACTGCTAACAGGTAGCCCAGCATCTGTTCAGCGCGCAACTATAATGGCGTGGTTTTTATTAGTAGGCAGATTGTGGCATTTCAATGGCCCACCCATAAATATGCTAGCCTTTGCGGCCATAATTATGATAGCCAGAAATCCGGCAACAGTCTTCGATGTAGGCTTTCAACTTAGTTTTGCAGCTGTTAGCTCCATTTTTTTGGTTTTTCAGCCGATAGAGCAATTATTCTCTCATGATTTTAGATCTACAAGATGGTACAAATGGCTACTAAGTTCACTGCTATTTACCTTTACACTTCAAGCCGCAATGTTCCCATTAACGGCCTATTATTTTGGGGAACACGCGCACCTTGGCCCAATTGCAAACCTGCTTTATTTACCCTTTCTAACCTTTTGTTTGTTTCCGCTTTTTATCGTAGGCGCAACCTCTGCTTTCCTCTTTCCCGCCGCTATTTCTAACTATATAGTTGGGTTATTTGATGCAGTTTATACCCAACTTGAGCGGTTTTTATTCTGGTTGTGTGAGTTCCCAATAGCTACAAATCAGGTAGTACCACCATCATTTTTGAGTCTCCTAGGCATTTTCTGCCTAGTAATTTCCTTAAACTACTGGAGTAAACCTAGAGTGCGATGGAGAGCCATTTGTATAGCTTTATTGTGCTTTAATCTGACTACTTTTAGCTAGTATAAAAGCTTATTTTATGTACAATTAAGTTCTTAACTGCACTTGTCATAAACGACAAATTGCGCTAGGTTATTGAACGACAACACTGAAGTTGCCGTTATATGTTGTACGTATAATTTAGAAATATGAAAGCAAATACACCAGACAAATCATCTGCTGCTACTTTTGAGCAGTCAGTCAAAGAATTAGAAGCATTAATTCAGAAGTTGGAAAGCGACGCTACCCCGCTAGAATCTTCTATTGAATTGTATGAGGATGGGTTAAAACTGATCCATAATTGCAACGATTTGCTTGATCAAGCTCGTATTCGCATTGAAACCGTAGCAAGTAAAGCTACCGACTAGATTCTCGACACTAACCATTACTTGCAGAATAAATTAGCACTATAATTATGGAAGAAAATCCAATTCAAGCTGGCCCTCTACTGTCGAAGGTTAACTACCCTGTAGATTTGAGGAAACTCTCGGAAGATCAATTAGAAGACTTTTGCTTTGAACTCAGAGATTACATTGTAGATGTAGTATCTAAATATGGCGGTCATTTTGGTGCTAATTTAGGTGTTGTTGAACTTACAACCGCCCTTCACTACGTATATGACACCCCAAAAGATCTTTTGGTTTGGGATGTTGGGCATCAAGCTTACGGCCATAAAATCATTACGGGTCGTAGAGATCGTTTTCATACCAATCGTGTGCTCGATGGTTTATCGGGTTTCCCAAAACGCAGCGAAAGTGAATACGATACCTTTGGTGTAGGCCACTCTTCTACCTCTATTTCAGCTGCCCTAGGTATGGCAGTAGCAAATGAGATTGATGGCAACGACAAGAAAGTAGTTGCAATAATTGGTGACGGTTCAATGACGGCAGGCATGGCTTTTGAAGCAATGAATAATGCAGGCGCCATGAATAGCGATGTGCTCATTATCTTGAACGATAACTGCATGTCTATCGACCCAAATGTTGGGGCACTAAAAGAATATTTGACAGACATTACTACTTCTAAAACCTTTAATCGTTTTAGAGATGAGCTTTACGATATGCTTGGCCACTTCAAAAGTGCAGGCGAAAGTATGCGTAAGGTGGCATCAAGATTAGAAAAAGCCGTTACCGCAGCTGTAACACCAGGCTCATTATTTAGAGCGCTTGGCCTAAAATATTACGGACCTGTAGATGGCCATGATATCGAAACTATGGTGCGTGTTCTAAGAGATTTGAAGGACGTAAAAGGCCCAAAAATTCTGCATACCGTTACGGTGAAAGGAAAGGGTTTTGCCCCAGCGGAAAGAGAGCAAACCAAATGGCACGCTTCTTCTAGCCCATTCGATAAAATTACAGGTGAATCTATAAAAACAGTTAAACCTAAGTCTTTAGTTAAAAAAGGACCAAAATACCAAGATGTATTTGGTCAGGCTTTAGTTGAATTGGCTGAAAAAGATGACGCTATCGTTTCTGTAACGCCAGCTATGCCTTCAGGCTCAAGTTTGTGGCCTATGATGAAAGCCTATCCAAATAGAGCTTTTGATGTGGGAATTGCCGAGCAACATGCTGTTACTTTTGCGGCGGGAATGGCAACACAAGGTAAAAAAGCCGTTGCTGCAATCTATTCCAGTTTTTTACAACGTGCCTATGATCAAGTTGTGCACGATGTATGTATTCAAAAATTACCCGTTATTTTTTGCTTAGACAGAGCTGGCTTAGCCGGCGCTGACGGCCCTACACACCACGGTCTGTACGATATTTCATTTATGCGTTGTATTCCAAATATTGTGGTTGCTGCACCAATGGATGAGCAAGATTTACGCGATATGATGTTTACCGCAACTGTCTACACTGAAGGCGCATTTTCTATTCGTTACCCACGTGGGGAAAGTACCGGAATGGATGTACGTAAAGAATTTCAGAAGCTAGAAATTGGTAAAGGTCGTTGCATTCGTGAAGGCGAGCAAGTGGCAATTCTGAGTTTTGGAACTATTGGTGGCTATGTGCTAGAAGCAACAGCACGTTTGGCGGAAGAAGGTATTGAAGTTGGCCATTATGATATGCGTTTTGCGAAACCCATTGACGAAGAAATGATAGACGAAATTCTGCAAAAATACGATCGAATTATTACCATCGAAGACGGCACAACCGTTGGTGGCTTTGGTAGTGCGGTAGCAGAATACGTGGTACAAACAGAAAATGCTATTCCAATAAAATTTATGGGCGTGCCCGATGAAATTGTAGAGCATGGTACCCAAAGACAGCTGCACGATTTGTTGGGAATTGGTCCTGACGGCATTATGCAATCTGTGAAAGAGAGTATTGCTAATCTTTTAGGCGTTAGAGCGATTTAGGGCAACTCTAGCCAGAGCGTCATTGCGGACAATGAGTGTTCATTGAGCGTTCGCAACAGCCCCGACTTGTCGGGGAGATGAAGCGAATGCGATCCGCAATCTTACTCGTGGGATTACCCCGTCGCTGGACTCCATCATTTTTCAGCATAAAAAATCATTTCATGCATATTGATCGGCTTAAAGGTCTTGTAAACGCCCCGGAATTTCCCAAAGGTTTAGCGTGGTTTAATACCGATTATCCTTTATTACTTAATGATTTCAAGGGCAAAATTGTACTGCTCGATTTCTGGACGTATTGCTGCATTAATTGTCACCATGTGCTGCCAGATCTTAAGCGTTTAGAATCGGAATATCCCAATGAATTAGTAGTTATTGGGGTGCATTCAGCCAAGTTTTCAAGCGAAAAAGATTCGGATAATATTAGAGAGGCGGTGCTTCGCCATAAGATTCAACATCCCGTTGTAAACGACTACGAAATGACTGTATGGCGAAATTTTGCCATTCGTTCGTGGCCATCTTTTGTATTGCTAAATCCGGCAGGAAGAATTGTAGGACAAAGCTCTGGCGAAGGTATTTACGCCAAAATACAGCCAATAATTGAGCAGTTGATTGACGTTTTTGGCGCCGATGACATGATTAGCCGTAAAGCTATTCCATTTACACTTGAAGAAAGTAAAGAAGCTAAAACTCTGCTTTCTTTTCCGTCAAAAATTGAAGTAAATAAAGCCAATAAGCATCTATATATCGTTGATAGTAACAATAACCGAATAATCGTTGCAACAGAAAAAGGGGAAATACTAAGCTGTATTGGAAGCGGCGATAGTGGCCTTAAAGATGGATCATTTTCTGAAGCACAGTTTAATCAGCCACAAGGGCTTAGCTATCATAATAACTGTTTGTACGTAGCAGATACCGAAAATCACGCCATTCGGGTAGTTGATTTTGAATCAGGCCAAGTTTCTACCTTGATTGGAACAGGCGAACAAGCAAAGAAATTTAACGTTGAAGGCAATTTCTCTGATATATCGTTGAATTCTCCGTGGGATATTGAGGCTGATAAAGACCGACTATTTGTGGCCATGGCAGGTCCGCATCAGATTTGGGAGCTAAATTTAACGACCCAATTTGCCAAAGTTTGGGCAGGCACAGGTGGGGAAACGCTAAGAGACGGCCCAAGAAAAGAAGCCTTACTTGCGCAACCTAGCGGACTCTGTTTTTATGGGAAGGAATTGATTTTTGCAGATAGTGAAGTCAGCGCTATTCGCTCAGTAGGAATTACGGAAGACGCGGCTGTTCAAACCTATGTTGGCGAAGGGTTGTTTGACTACGGCGATATAGATGGAATTAGCAACGATGTTCGATTGCAACATCCGCTTGCTGTGGCAACTTGGAGGGATCAAATTGTTGTTGCTGATACCTATAATAACAAAATAAAGCTGCTCAATCCGCTAACTAATGAAGTGAAAACCCTTATCGGGACAGGCGAATCTGGGACGAAAGATGGGCTGTTTACAGAAGCAACATTAAACGAACCCGCTGGATTGGCAGTAGTGGGAAATATCCTTTTTATTGCGGATACCAATAATCACCTAATTAGAATAGCTGATTTATCATCTAAACAGCTAAGCACCTTGATGTTTACTAATACATCACTGCTTCAATCTTTGGATTCTAAATCTGAAAAATCTGCTGAATCGAGTTTTACACATAAAACTAGCTTGATTTCTATTTTCCCAAAGAATAACGAGTTAAAAGTAGCCATTAGTTTGCCAGAGAATATGAAACTGAATGAATTAGCCGATTCGGTAGCAATTTTAACAGATGGAAAGAAGACGGTAAGAGTATCTTTAAACGGTTTAGATGGTAAAATCCCGCTAGATCTTTTTAAAACCACTGATGCTGAAGAATTGAAGCTAAGCGGGTATTTGTACTATTGTGAAAAAAATCCTGAGAATATGGGACAATGTTTTGTGCATGAATTTGAACAAAATGTACATTTATCGGATAATAATACGCCTGCAGCGGTTGAACTAATAACTGTAAACGTACCTGATTATGATGCAAATGATCTTTTTTAGATTGTTTATGATCTAGGCAGAGCTAATGAGGGGGATCAAAACTATGACCGTCATTCTGGACAATGAGTGCAGCGAATGCGATTCAGAATCCATGGATTCAATGAAGAATGAAATGAAAAAAAGTGGATTCAATTAGTAAACAAAGCTTGACAAGGGTGAGTAAGATTTCAAAAATCCCGCTATCCGCTATCCGCTATCCGCTATCCGCTATCCGCTATCCGCTATCCGCTATCCGCTATCCGCTATCCGCTATCCGCTATCCGCTATCCGCTACAACTTAATAGACCTCAAGCCGTTAAGCATGTCTATGATCATACCTTCCCGTAAAGCACCGGCAGAATAATAAACCCGCTCAATTGGGCTTCTGTTTAGCAAATAATGGAACAACTGCATGCCAGGAATTATTAGCTCTACTCTGGCAGAATCGGCTCCTTTAAAAGTCATTCGTTCGCTGAGGCTTAAACTGATAAAGGCGTGATAAAACAGATTAAATTCAGCCACACCATAATAATCGGAGGTAATTTGCTCGTTATAAAAATTAACAGCTTTAAAAACTGTTCTCAATGTACCAGAGCAGCCATAAATTTTACGTACGTCAAAGCGTTCAATATCAGCTAAAATAGGAGCGGTCTCTACGGCAAAATGGCTTTCCAAAGCTAAAAGTTCTGTAGGTAAAACGGGATCATTATTCACATAATCTTTAATCATACGCGCTACGCCAAGCTTTTTACTGTGAATAGCAAAGATTTCATTCTTATTCATAAAGATGAACTCAACACTACCGCCACCAATATCAATGCCTAGCACAACTTCATCGTCTAGCTGCACACTGCCTTGAATTCCCAAAGAAATAAGTTGCCCCTCCCGGGTACCGGAAATGATTTGTCCCCTAATTCCTGTTTCTTTTTCTAACTTCTTTAAATAATCTTTACCGTTTTCCGCTTCTCTGATTGCCGAGGTAGCATACGCCATGATATGATCCATTCCGAGAATGTCTGACTCATCTCTGATGGTTTGCAAAGCATGCAAACCTCGCTTCATGGCTTGTTTTGATAGCGGCTTACCCATTCCTTTAGGCGCTAAATCTACCATGATTTTTGTTTTATCTAATAAAACGGGTTCACCAGAATCTGGTACCAATACAAAACGTGCATGGAAAGAATTTGTGCCCATATCTATGGCAACAAGGCGAATGTCGGAGGATTTATTCAAAATCATGGAAAACTCGGGTTGGAAGAAATCAAAAATAAGCGTAAATCTATCTAATGGGGCAGCTTATCCCCAGTATTTTAGATATTGTTAATATAATCGACTTCACTTAATCTTTATAGCATGAAATTCAGCATTACTTTTACCGTTTTACTGGGCCTATTTTTAAGCGCAATGAGTGTTTTATCAGCGCAAAACAACACAGATCGTCTGGTCATTCCTGGCCAGTATTATGTAGAGTTCAACCCTAGTCAAAGAATACAAAAGGGCGTAGTGGGCGCGGTAACGGTATTGCAAGAAAGCTTGGGTAGTTTACTGCTTGAAGAACCAAAACCTTTAGTTTCTGATGAGCAAATAGCCCAGTTCTATGCTAAAAAAAGTGCCGTTTTTACTAATTCTGACCAGCTTTTAACACGTAGCAGGCATTTTTATAAAGTTAAGTTGCGCGAAGATATCCAAACGCTAAAAGAACTGAACAAATTACGTCAAAACCCCGCAATCAAATCTATAGAGCCAATCTACTATGCGAAGCTGAGTTTTGAACCAAATGATCCTGCTTTAACCACTAACAACAACTTAAAGTATGCGCTAGAAACCACCATGAAGTTCTTTGATGCTTGGGATATTCAGCGAGCCGATTCTTCTATAGTTATTGCCATTTTAGATAGTGGCGTAGACTATACGCATCCAGATCTGGTTGACAAATTATGGTTCAATATTGCAGAATTAACAGGCGAAGCTGGAGTGGATGACGATAATAACGGCTTTATTGACGACACAAAGGGTTGGGATTTTTGGCAAGCTGGCGATGTTTTCAATCCTATTCAAGATAACGACCCAATGATTGATGTAGAAGACCACGGCACGCATGTAGCTGGTACCGCAGCAGCAACCCCAAATAACGCTATTGGCTTGGTGGGAACCGGATATAACGCCAAAATTATGGCGGTTAAAATGGGCGGAATTGCGTCTAACCCTACAGCAATTTCCTCAATCCCAGAGGGCATGTTATATGCGGGATTGAATGGCGCAAATGTATTGAACTGCTCTTTTGGCGGCGGCGGTAGTAATGATGCCGTTCAGGCTATTGTTAATGATTTAACCGATATGGGCGTAATTATTGTAGCTGCATCTGGCAATGATAGAAGAGCTTTTATGGGCTACCCTGCCGCTTATGATAATGTACTAAGTGTGGGCAGTAGTAACATTTTTGACGGCATGTCTTCCTTTTCTAATTACGACTTTAATTTAGATGTGGTTGCCGTGGGTTCTGGGGTTTATAGCACAACATTTAGTCCGAGTTATACTACCAAAAGCGGCACTTCAATGTCTACTCCAATGGTTGCTGGATTAGCGGCATTGGTAAGAGCGCAACACCCAAACTGGAGCGCTCAACAGGTTATGGCACAAATTAGATCTAGTGCTAGAGACATATATGGCAAAAATGGCTCGCAATATGCCAACCGTTTAGGCGGTGGAATGATTGATGCACAAAAAGCACTTGGTCCTGCTCTACCGGGCGTTAGAGTCCACTCCTTTGCCTTTCAAAACACCGATGGCACTAAATTGAGCTTGACCAAAGAAGGCAGACTCACCATGAAAGTGGTGAATGATGGCGCATTAGCTAACAACTTATCAATAACCATTAATCAACCAGAAAATTACTGGGATTTATCCTCTGTTCAGCCGCAATCTGGGTTAAGCTTGGCTACTAGAGATACCCTTGAATTAATCTTTTCTATTACGCTTAGAGATAATTTTTCCTTTCAAACAGTGATTCCTCAACTAGTTGTTTCTGTTGAAGATGCTTCTTTTTTCTACGATGATACCTATGTTTTAGAATACAATAATTTGTTGTTTGATATTCACCAAGAAAATGACCTGATTGTGAGTTATGGCGCTAACGGAACCATTGGTTTTCTTGAGCCATTTACGGAATCTGGGGGCCGTGGATTTATTCCTAGGTTGCAAGTTGGTCAAGATTATGAGGAATTTGACAATCAATTATTTGAAGGGGGAATGATGATTACAGCCGGCAGCACCGTTATTTCCTCGGTTCGTGGCTCTCTTCAACCTCTTCGCAGAGATTTCACCCCAATAGAGCTTATACAATTTGAAAAAACCACCACTTCTTCTGGGAATATTTTAACCGAAGGCCGTGCAAAGTTCAAAGTCAAAGACCAATTGGCTTTGCCGCTAGAGGTAGATTTGAGAACCCTAACCTCATCAGATCCGGAGCTTGCTAAAGCGGTATTTTTTGAATACACCCTAACCAACAAAAGCGATTCTATTCAAAGAGATATTAGGCTTGGCTTATTCAAAGATTGGGATTTACCCGATTATGCAGACAATTCCATTGATTGGAGCGCTGCTGATTCCTTACAAATTATTAAAACCCTTGGTGAAAATAAACCATTTATTGCCGTTGCCCATATTGGTAATGTAGCCTCTGCTTTTGCCATTAATAATGACTTCCAAGGGACGCCAGATTCATTGCGGTTTAATATTTATGATGGCTATACCGATCAAGAAAAAATATGGTCGCTTTCTTCGGGAACACTAAATCCTGAGATAGACATTGCTAAAGGAGATGTGTCTGTAGTTTCTGCATCTGGCCCCTGGACCCTTTACCCAGATCAAGCCATAAAAACGGCTTTTGTACTGACTTGGGGGCGTACTAAAGAAGAGATCAGACAAACCGTTGCAAATAGTAGAGCGGCGAACTTGGTTTCAGCTACTAAACCTGGTACCTACACAAATTTGTCGGAATTTGCTGATTCTGAGCTGCCATCTTCACTGGCTTTAAATAATGCTTACCCAAATCCGTTTAACCCTACCACTACTTTATCATTTGATTTAAATAAGACGTCTGAAGGCGTTATTTTAGAGATATTTGACATACAAGGTAAAAGAATGAGTACCTTAGTGAATGGACGTTTATCTGCGGGAAGCTACCAATACACATTGAACGCAATGAATTGGCCTTCAGGAGTTTACTTGGTTAGGCTACAAGCTAACGGACAATCTTTACTTCAAAAAATTTCCTTGCTTAAGTAGAAAAAAAATTAAGCACACTTATGAATAGTCACTACAAAATACGAGACGCTACAGCTAACGATAGTAAATTATTGATAGCGTTAATTTCAGATATTTTTGATGAATACGATTGGGTTTTTGATGCCGAAGATGAAATACCAGATATAGTATATTTTGCGCAATTTTATCAAAATGAATCGGCTCTTCCTAAACTAAAAGTAGCCACTACCTTAGATGGTAAAGTAGTGGCTTGCGCTGGGCTTAAGCTAGATAATAGAGGCGTGTATTTGAGCCGAATTTATGTGACTAAGTCGCACAGAAGGCAAGGTTTAGCAAAATACTTGATCAACGATTTGCTTGAGCTAGCTAACGAGCAAGAAATACGTTATGTGCATCTTTGGACCGACACCCTTTTTACCGACGCCCATAAATTATATGAGCGTTTAGATTTTATATATACCGGACATATTCGCCCATTGCATGATGCTAATGGCTGCTATGAATATCACTATGAACGCTTTTTGTAGCATAGTTTTATGGTTTAAAAGCTACTCTTGCACACTAATATTGTAAACTTATTTAAACTGCTAACCGAAATTATAAAGTAAAAAAAGAAGACTAATGTCTACTACCACTCAACTATTTGATGCAATAATTATTGGCGCAGGCCCCATCGGAATTGCTACCGCAATTGCCTTTGAAAAAGCGGGAATTTCTTATGTATTGCTAGAAAAAGGCTGCATTGTTAACTCCATATTCCATTATCCCATAAATATGACCTTCTTTTCTACCTCTGAGCGGCTAGAAATTGGGGGTGTTCCATTTATATCACATGGCGCAAAGCCTACTAGAAGAGAAGCGCTAGAGTACTACCGAAGAGTCGTTTCTGCATTTAAGCTGAATATTCGGACCTACGAAGAGGTGGAAGTCATTGAAAAAGATGTGTTTTCTGCCGCTGATTCAGATTTCCCGTTTAAAGTGCGAACTGCCAAGGCTGAATATGCGGCAAAAAATCTGATTTTATCTACAGGATTTTACGACACCGCCAATACTATGGATATTCCTGGTGAAGACCTTCCAAAAGTAAAGCACTATTATGATGAGCCGCATCCGTATGCTTACCAAAAAGTTGTGGTTGTTGGTGGTGGGAATTCAGCCGTTGATGCTGCCCTAGAAACCTACCGCTGCCATGCAGAAGTAACGCTCGTAGTTCGTGAAGATTCATTAAAAGAAGGCGTAAAATATTGGGTCCGTCCAGATATTGATAATCGCATAGCAGAGGGAAGCATAAAAGCCTTTTTTAATGCAGATATATTGGCAATCACCAAGCAATCGGTTCTCATAAATGACGCTGATGGCCAGCAACATGAACTAGATAATGACATAGTACTAGCCATGACGGGCTACCAACCTAACTACAATTTTCTTATGAGTTTGGGCGTTGATTTAACAGAGGGCATAGCAAAAATCCCGAAATATGACCAGCAAAGCTTAGAAACCAATATTGATGGCTTGTACCTAGCTGGGGTAATTTGTGGGGGAATGGAAACCGGGCGTTGGTTCATTGAAAATACTAGAGACCACGGCGATAAAATTGCTGCGGCTATTTTGGGAAAGAGGGGCTAAGCCAATTTGCATAGTTCTTCGCATTAATTACTTCAAAAGTAGCCTCTGGATAAAATTTTGCCCATTGTAACGGAACTTTTACTTTTGCTTCCTTCCGCTTAAACTCAAAGCCAAAAATCTCGCCATTTCTTTCTTCTATCCAATCAATTTCTTGCTGTTGATAATAAATTCCTTACCAAAATAGTCTTGCCCACTCTTCTGGCACCTTGAATAATTAACACTTTACCAGCTTGCAGCTCACTTTGCGGCTGTAACGCAATATTTCTATTTATATATTTACCGTCACTAGCTTGACGCAACTACCATAATGAACCACTACCATAAATATTTCTAGGGTAACCAAACATGCGCATTTAGTGATCCCTAAATTGCCTGAGAGCGTTTTTTCAATCATCAGTATCTATTTGTAAGCAAATGATTATTTAATATTTGATGCAACAATTGTCTAATTTGAGCTTCGTGCGATTAATCATTAAAATGCTTTAATCGTTGTTAGAATTGGATAAACACATTATTCAATCAAATTTTAGCTAGTTTCGAATAAATTAGAAGCGGAGGAAGGAAAATCCTTTACTCGCAAAGTTTTGCTCCTAAGATAATACAGGGATCATGCTAAATTGGGGATTTATTGGATGCGGTGCCGTAACAGAAGTGAAAAGCGGTCCCGCCTATCAACTTGTTAAGGGCTTTTCGGTGAAGGCAGTGATGCGTAGAAATCCAGAAAAGCTTGCCGATTATGCGAAAAGGCATGGTATTGAAAAGACTTATACCGACGCTGAAGCCCTGATAAACGACCCTGAAATCGATGCGGTTTATATTGCTACTCCACCTGATTCTCATCTAGAATACGCTTTGAAAGTGGCTAAGGCTGGCAAGATTTGCTGCATCGAAAAGCCTATGGCGGTTAATTATGAGCAAAGTTTGGCTATTTATGAAGCGTTTGATAAAAAGAAAGTTCCTTTATATGTTGCTTATTATCGAAGAAATTTAGCTCGCTTCTTACAAATTAAGCAGTGGCTAGAGAATGCTGAAATAGGCAAAATTGAGCGTATTAATTGGGTATATACTAAAGAACCCTCAGCCGAAGATTTAGCCAAAACCTACAATTGGCGCACCGATAAAAACGTTGCTCCTGGCGGATATTTTGACGATCTAGCCAGCCATGGACTAGATATTTTTGCCTTTTTTTTGGGGGATTATCATTCTGCTTCGGGCGTAGTAAACAATAAACTAGGCTTATATCATGCTTATGATTTTATACAATCAGATTGGTTACATAAAAATGGAATTAAAGGTTCAGCTTTATGGAATTTTGGTGCAAAAGCTTATAAAGATGAGGTAATAATTTATGGAGAGAAAGGAAAAATCACTTTTTCTGTTTTTGGCGAGAATCCATTAATCTTATCGGCTTCGGGAAAAGATAAATTGGTGGAAATAACCAATCCCAAACACATTCAGCTGCCCTTTGTAGAAGCAATGAAAAATCATTTACAAGGAAAAGGTGTGTCTACATCTACCGGAAAAAGCGCATTGCATACAGCTTGGGTAATGAGTGAGATATTAAATTGACGTAGCAGTAAACGCTGGTTTTCTATACACAATTTTATAAGTCAGCACTGTCATCTTCGCGCAGCGGAGATCCAGCAGGTAAAGCCCAGATTTGAGCGTTGAATTACTAGTTTCTTTTGTCTTTGACTGACTGGATTCCCACAGTCGTGGGAATGACTCAAATCGTCATCTTCGTCCCGATTCTCGGGAGTGATCCAGAACAGGGGTGGCTCATTTTAGAGCGTATTTTGTAGCTATACCGTCATTCCATGAGCTTAGGAGTGGAATCTACTTTCTTGAATTTCTGCAAAATTATTGGATAAGCATGACTCCCGGAGGGATTTAAGGTTCATATACCATTATTTGAATTCCTAGCCTTCGACCCCGCTGGGGTCGTTTTGATACTGGTTTGATTTTTTGTTCTATACACGTATGACCCCGCTGGGGTCTTATGAGTCGTTAGTTATTTATGTTAGTCAGAAGCTAATTTCTCAGCAATCTGCTCTAAAACCCTTCTATTAGAAAACTGCTGACAATGGCCTTGCATAGCAGCGTACTCTATTACCGCATCAGAGGTGTTCCCACTAGCTTCACGTAAAGCTTTTTCGAAAACTCTAGTAGCCGGATTTAGGTAAAAATTATCCATATCTGCAGCCCAAATATAGATTTTACCTTGCAGTTTTGGGCCTAAGGTTTCCCAATTATTCTCTACAAGTAGTTTCAAATCATACTTTTCCCAATTCTCTATAACAGATCTGTCAATTGCACCTGTGGTTGGATGAAACATCGGTTTTGGTAATCCATCTTCCCCTTTTGGGCTATATAAAGCGGTGTGCGCGCTAAACTGCCCGCCAGAAGTAACGTAAGTATTAGATTTACCAAGTACGTTTTCATAATTCAAGAATTCCCGCATAGACATCATTGGTTCGCCGTTGGTGTCTCGCATAACTGGGCGCTCATAACCATGCTCATTGGTATATACATTCTGGTCTTCATACACATTTACTAACTGATAATTAGTAAACTCAATAGCATCTGGGCTATATGAAAAAACACCACCAAACACATCTGGGTAGAATAATTGTAAGGCTAAAGAAACCCAACCACCAGTAGAACAACCGTCAACAAAACGAGTTTTTGCCTCAGTTGTACCGCGGTACATTTTTTCAATGTGTGGAATTAGTTCATAAATAAGCGCCTGACCATAAGGGCCATTATTGTCTGAATCTAATTGGTAGCTGTCGCCAAAAGGGCCTTCTCCATCTAAGAAAACATTTATTACTTCAGGTGCATCGTCAGAATTCCACCAATCCATAAAATCAGCATTGCCAGCAATCCGATTAATTCGGTTATACCGACCACCGTAGCCAGAAACATTGTAGCGAATCGGATAGGCTTTTCCCGCATTCTCATCATAATTTTTTGGTAGTAAAACGGTAGCCTTTAGGAAGCGATCTTCTCCCCAAAATTCAGATAAGGCATCACTTTTCATGGTAATCTCGCGCACTTGAGGATGATCAATGACATTTCTTTCTTCTATCATTTCTGCCAAAGTGATCTCTAACGGAGCAGTTAGAGGAAGACTGATTTTTTGCTTTTGGGAGTAAATATTTCCCGGTGCATCTATTCTAGACTCAGATTGGTCTTGATCCCAAAGCACTTGTAGGTAATAATCGCCCGGCTCAAGCTGGTTAAAATTACTCATAGAAGTGGTTTGCCAGCTATTTATATCCGTTATGTTAAAACCCTGAGTGGCTGCTATATCACTAAAATTCTTTGCAAAAAGGGTGTTACCTGCACGTGGCCATGTTTGGGTCCTAGGCTCAACATTTGGGTTAATGTTAAGGAAGACGAACAGCCTTCCCTCTTCAATAAAATCACTTTGTAGCTTTTGGTCGAGCTCAATGTTTATGCTTTGTGATTGAGCATTGCTAGGGGGTAAGCTTGCTATAAAAAGCAGGCACAAGTACAGGGTGAGATTTTTTATCATGGATGTAAACTGAATAGATATGGGTGATAATAATGTAGGCTAAAAGCTTCTAAGCCTTTAAATAGCCTTTGATTGAGTTGTTTGCAAGCATTGTAGTTTCTTTAATCCACAATTTAATTTGATCTTTCTTTTGTGGATTCATACGCTTAAACATCATTATTGAGCTTATAGCAATGATAAATAACAACACAAGTGGAAGCCCAAGCATAGAAATCGCTAAGTATGAGATACCGGCCTTTGCAAAACCCTTTCCTAGATTTAGCCCATCTTTTTTGGTCAGGGATAGTCCTTTTTGGGATGATCTACGTCTATAAAGTACGGCTCCCATTGCGTACAAAAAGGGGAAAATAAGTAATGGGTTTGCCGCAAAAATGGCTAACCCACCCAGAGAGCCTATAGTTTGTAAGATTTTGTCAACATCATCTTCATTAAGTTGAAAAATCACCACAACTACGCTCAAGCCACTAGCAAAGAGCTCAAGAAGATCAAAAGATAGCATATCATATAAGTGATCTTTCGATATGAAGGGTATGTGAGCCGTAACCCAATCGGCCATTTGTTGATAATTGCTTTGATCCCAAGTCGTAAAAGGTAAGCCCTTATTTGTGGAAACATCTTTGAGCATCGCCGATAAATAGGCCTGTACTTCCTGCGTAAAACTATCATCCACTGCGGCATCTTTGATGGAAGTCCAGGCGGAAATTGGATCATGCCCACCATCAAACATTCTATGATTTCCACCGCCAATATGGGTCTTTAAATACTCGGCATCCAAAGCTTTATCATAAATACTAGCCGCAGATTGAGTCATTCTTTCGGTATAATCTAGTAGCTGATCATAGCTAAGAAAAGCCATTGCTGCGGGAAATTTCCAACCAGAAATAGTATGTTTAAACTGCTCAAAAGAGGGTTTGAAGCGATTCATAAGCGATTCTATTGATTCAAAATAGATATATGCAATGCGTAATAATGGTGTAATTAAGAAATAAGCTAGGGGGCTATATTCCCAAAAACACGCTTCAGTAAATCTGTGGTTCTAGCAGCAGGGTTTTCTCTGATGCGTTGTTCTTCATTAGCAACCATAATAAATAATCCGTCAATTGCTTTTTGGGTTACATAAGCATTTAAATCAGGATTTACCTTGCTAATTAACGGAATTTGATTGTAGGTTCCAATAACGTCTGACCAATATTTTGTGGCCTCAACTTTTTCTAATGAGGTACTTACTGGTTCAGAAAACAACGAGCTAAGCTCAGTTGATGTTGCAGCTCTCAGATAGTTTGTAGCCGCTACGCTATCGCCACGAAGTATGGAAAAAGCATCTTGAATAGTCATTTTTTGGATGGCGCTGCTAAAAACCGGAATAGCCTTCATAGCAGCATCTTCAGCCGCATTATTTAGAGAGGAAATCACACGATCCATTTCTTTATTTAGACCAAGAGAACGCAAGCGATCTTCTATAAATTTTGCATCATCGGGAAAAGGAATGCGAAGTTGCGGCCGGGAAGCATAACCATTTTCCTCAGCTAGGGCTTTTGCACCAACCGTTATACCTTGAATTAAGGCTTCTTTAATTCCCAAACTAGCATCTGCTGCCGTTAGGGGTTTATCGCCTTTCATTTCGTCAAATATAGAAACCGCTTCATCTAGCAAATTCGATGAGTTAGCACAAGCGCCAAAGCCAATAATTAGAAAGAGAAGGTAAACTGATGTGAGTTTTTTAGAAGCGGTAAAAGAAGTTTCATCCATGTTTTATAATAATGTGTACGATGAAGAGATAGGTTGTCAACCAGGCGATAAGATATCAAATTATGTATTCTGTCAGAGATACATTGCAATGCGTCTGCAAAAGCAAAATTCAAAGGTCACTCGAACAATCTGTGCTATGCGTTCAGAGCGGATATAGCTCTCAAGGTTAAAGATATGGCATGGTATTATTGAGTGAAGTTGAATCTGTTGTAGCATGGGCTGAGTAGGGCTCCTTCATCGGCATTATCAGTGAGAAAAAGCAATCGATACTGGGTCTAGTTCAATTGCGAACGCAAGGTGGTCGTAATTTGGAGGATGTTGAAAAACTGCCTACAAAAAACCCACTGCCGAAGTCTTCAGAAAGTTCTATAGCCAAGGATTAAATTTGAAAAGTACGACTTAAAATAATCGCCTAATCGAATGAATACGTAGATGGTGTTATGCTCTGCATGGTTGAAACCCATTTATGAATGGAATAATCTCTCTATTCCAACAGTTATAGTATTTCCCAATTCCCTTACTTACATTGGAAAAATGTAATAATTATTCCCTAATAATTAATAAATATGCGTCAGTCTTGGTTGTCTAAATACTCAGTTTTATTAAGTGTCTGCCTCTTTGCAGTAGTCGGAGGTCAGCAACTATATGGCCAATCGGTAAATGTAGGTAAAGGTAGTTATAGCACTACATTACCAAGTGGAGCCATTGGCCCACAGAATTTTAATGGAGTTAATGTACAGCCAAAAATTTCGGCAGACTTTTCTCAACCTATTCAAAGTAATGACTTTTGGAGTAGTTTGATTTACCCTTTCTTTGGGATTCCGCATTCAAACGTGCTTTACGCTCACCCCATAAATGCAAAAGCAACAGCAACAGGTCTACAGATAGGCTACACATCAACGCATGTATTTGCCGCAAATGATTATTTGTATCCATTTAGATCGCAGATGACGGTTGGTGTTAACGGCTTAAATGCTAATCAAACACTAACGGATAGCTATGGCGATTGGACCGTAACGGCAAGCTGGCAAGATGCCAATCAATCTATGAAAGCGACACTTGGACATGGTTTACCTTTTGTATTTTTCACAAATATTACAGGAGGAGATGCACTGGTTAGTCTGGCTTCGGTGCCAACCGTTTGGTTTAATGAATCTGATGTATTGGGGATAACAATAAATGGGGTGAATTATGGATTATTTGCGCCAAAAGATGCTATATGGAGCATTACTGGCACAACTATTCGATCTTCTCTTAATGCTAATAATTTTTTTTCTGTAGCCTTATTACCAGATAATACCCCAGCAACATTAGCTCTTTTTCGTCAACATGCCTATGCTTTTGTTACCGATAGTAAGGTCAATTGGAGTTATGATCAGGCAACTTCCAATATGCAGGCAACCTATGCCTACGAAACTACTTTAATGGACAGTGCTGCTGGTAATTTAAATGAAACGATGACCGCTCTATATCGTCATCAATGGCTGAACACCACAGAACATCTGCTGAACTATAAATACCAATCGCCAAGAGGTGAGATGAAAGTATTTGCTGGAAATGCTTTCACTAATTCCCATAAATTTACCGGCGTTATGCCAGCGCTACCTGATAGAGGTGATTACAACAGAGAGGAGCTTTTAGCCTTTATAACAGAAACGGGCAACGAAACGCTACGTGTTCAGGGAACTTATGATAACGGTAAAGCCATGGCTAGATTTGCCAACTTAGTTCATATTGCCGACCAAATTGGGGCTGTTACTGAGCGAGATCACTTCTTAAGCCAAATGAAAAATCGCCTTGAAGATTGGCTTACAGTTGGTGGACCTCAAGAGTATTCATATATCGATAGTTGGGATGTACTAACAGGATACCCATCAGGCTTTGGTGCTGACAATCAAATAAACGATCACCATTTTCATTCAGCTTATGCGATAATGACCGCTGCTACCATAGCCCAATATGATAGTACTTGGGCAATGCCAGAAAATTGGGGCGGCATGATTAACTTACTAATTAAAGACTCCAATAATTGGGATAGATCGGATAGTCAATTCCCATTTCTACGAAGTTTTGACGCCTATGCAGGGCACTCTTGGGCTGCAGGTCATGGCGATTTTGGTGATGGGAATAACCAGGAGTCTAGTTCTGAATCCATGAATTTTGCCTCAGCAGCGGTTCTTTGGGGAGAAGCTACTGGCCAACCTGAGATCCGTGATTTGGGTATTTACCTATATGCAACGGAGTCTGCGGCCATTAATCAATATTGGTTTGATATAGACAATGAAGTGTTCCCACAAGATTATCCTCACGTAGCTATTGGTATGGTTTGGGGGGCAAAAGGGGTGCATTCTACATGGTTTGGCGCAGATCCTGAATATATTCATGGTATAAATTTACTTCCCATGACAGCTGGGTCGTTTTATTTAGGTAAAGATCCAGAGTATGTACTGGCTAATTATAATGAAGTTGTAGCTGAAAGGAATAGTCAGCCAATATTATGGAAAGACATTTTTTGGCAATATTTAGCCATGTCAGACGCTGATTTAGCATTGTCATATTATTTGCAAGATCCAGGTTATGAGCCTTTCGATGGAGAATCTAGAGCACATACCCTACATTGGTTGTATAATTTGAAGAAAATGGGTCAACCCGATCTAGATATCTACGCAGATACACCAACTTTCTCTGTATTTAAAAATGCAGCTGGCGATAAGAGTTATGTAGCTTACAATGCAGGAAGCGTAGAAAAGATGGTTACATTTTCAGATGGTTATACTATGAGCGTACCACCAAAAAAAATTATTTCTCAAAGTACATTTACAGAAAATTCTGACGCCCCTGTAGCGCAGATAATAACCGATACTCGAAGTGGTAAAGCACCGCTAACCGTTAATTTTACGGGAAATAAAAGCTTTGACAGAAATGGAGGCACACTAAGTTACTATTGGACGTTATCAGAAAATGTTCAAAGTACTTCTGCTGATACTACATATACTTTCGCAGAAGTTGGCAGCCATTGGGTTTATTTAGAGGTAAGAAATAACCAAGGTATATCTGCCAAAGATTCTGTACAAATTGAAGTTGTTGGGAATGGTAACCCATTCTCTGGAAGCCCCGCAATGGTGCCTGGGCGAATTGAAGCAGAGCATTATGATAAAGGTGGGCAAGGCATAGCTTATTCAGATGCCGATGCTAATAATATCGGGTTAGCCTTCCGGCCAAATGAAGGAGTAGATCTGGAAAACTCTAATGATGGGGGATTTAGTATTTATTGGATAACTGCTGGAGAATGGGTTGAATATACTTTTGAAGTTACTGAAGAAGGCTATTACGATTTCACTCCGTATGTAGCAACAGTACCTGGCTTTGGTAGTTTTAGGCTGTTAATTGACAATATAGATGTGAGTGGGGAAAAAGCTGTACGGAATACCGGTGGGTGGCAATTTTGGAAACCTATACCTGTTGAAAGGGTATTTTTAACGGCAGGAACACATATTATGCGTTATAACTTTAGTTCTGCGTCTGATCCAAAAGGGTGGTTGTTTAGCCTGAATTATACCAACATTTCAAAATCGGTGAATACGAGTTTAGAAGAAGATGAGCGGCCTACTGCTAGCTCATTAAATCAAAACTATCCAAATCCGTTTAACCCAAGTACAAATATTACATATCGAATGGCTGATGCGGCTCAAGTACGCTTAGAAGTGTTCAACATCTTAGGGCAATCGGTTCGGGTATTGGTTGATGAACAAAAGGCCTCTGGTTCGTACACGTTAAATTTTGATGCCTCGGGCTTACAAAGTGGTATGTATTTGTACCGCTTAAGCACCAATGGTTTCAGCCAAACTCGGAAAATGTTTTTAATCAAATAGAAATATATTGACATTGATTGGTATTTGCGATTATTCAAAATTGAGTTCGTTGTTGTTGTGCCTATTTATTCCGGTTAGAGCTTATTAATTTTACCATATTTTGGGAAGTTAAATTGTTAGTCAAACACTAGAGTATGGCTTCAAATCTACTTTTTAAGAACTATTTTGACTGATGTTTAAAAAACTGCCTATCAAAAATAAGGTCAAAGAGTTACGAGATTAATATGGTGGTATAACACAAACTGAGCTAGGAAAAATGGCATAAGTAACTCATCAAACCGTTGCAGCAATTGATCAGCGTCATTATGCACGTTTTCTGGAGACTGCTTTTCGTATTGCAAAAGTATTTGGAGTGGGGCTAGATGCCATTTTTGAGTGAGCTTTAGTAGGCGGCCACGCTTTTTTATAGAGCGGCGGCAATGTGCTTGTACTATATCCTATTCTAAGTGCAGCTCAGGAAAGTATTTTATGTGCTTTAAAATGGCCATCATTCAAATGTTAAGATGAACTCATACACATAAAAGCCACTCTAGATGCATTTAAAGCCTAAAAAATAAATTTAATTAAAGGGTAGGGTACATCCTTTTTCATGCGGTAATAATGTAACTACATAAATTAAATAGGATCATTACCATGCTTAAAAATTATGCTTTTCCAATCCTTCTACTTGCGTTGTTTGGGCTGACCTTCACCGCTTGTGAGAGTGGACTCACAAACAGCTCAGCTGAATTAAGTGACGATGAATTAATCACTGCTATTCAATCTGCTGATAAAATGTCGGTTTCACTTGAAGCCTTACCATCAAGCGTTCGTCAAGAAGTTGATATGCGAAAAAGTATAGCCATTGCCTCTAACGCTCATGAAGCAAATGACCTTGGTTTTACCGTTGAAATGCGCACTGTAAACAGAGGACCAGTAGGTGAAGCATCTACCATGTATTTCAATGCTAAAGGTCGAAGGCTTCAAATTGAAGGCCTAAATGGTGCTAGAAATGGTATTATTAAGGCAGAAGATCGAGCTAATATTAAACGAGCCTTTGAACTCATAATGCCTTATCAGGTAGTTATGCCTGACGAAACCATAATCACTATTACTGCTGAAGAAGACTATTCACTCATCAGAACTTGGTATCAAGAAAATTCAGGTATCCGAGAAAAATTTACACTTGTCTTCCCAATAAACGTACTTATTGATGGCGAAGAAATCACTATGGATCAAGATGCATTCGAGGAACTAATTACTTCTCAGAAAAATGACCGTAAGCCAAAGATGCAATTGAAAATGCCATATCAGGTTCAAATGCCTGATGGCTCGTTTATCACCATTGAAACGAAAGAAGACCGTGCATTGATTCGTATTTGGTATCAAGAGAATCCAGGCGTTGAAGAAAAGTTTGTGTATGTTTTCCCGCTTACAGTTATAATAAATGATAATGAAATTGTGGTGAACTCAGCGGAAGAGCTCATGCGACTTCGTAGACGGTTTGCGAATAGTGTAGACGACAGAAGTTATAAGGCTTGTTACAATATCCAATTCCCATATACACTTGTTATGCCTGATAACAGTAGTTCAATTACCCTTAACAAGCGAAATGATCTTAGACTTGTCCGCACTTGGTTTGCTGAAAATGAAGACTACCAAGGACAACGCCCTACTTATCAGTTCCCAATTACACTTTTGGTAAAAGGTGAAGCTAGAGAACGAGTAGAAGTAGGGATTAATAGCCAAGAAGAATTTGACGCTTACCTTACGGAAAACTGCGCTGGTTAAGTTGACGATGAAGATTCTGACGAATCAAATTTGTGGTCTGTGAACTGCATCAAGTCAATTAAATCGTACTTATGTTTTCCAATCAATCTAGTAAAAGGGTAGTATGTTGTGTACTACCTTTTACATCTTAAGATTTTGACACCCAACGAATTTAAAATCTGCTTTGAGTCTTGGTTTGATGAGCTTCGAAACTACATTAGTTATCGCAGCTGGGACACCGACTTGGCTACAGATATCGTACAAGATGCTTTTACTCGACTATGGGAAAAAGGCTATCAGTACGAAGGTAAGGCGACCCGCGCATTGCTGTATCGAATTACTTCAGATCTTTGGATTAGTCACTATCGGAAAAATAAAAGATTAGGCCACCAAGCAGAAATGGAATGGACCACCGCAATAGATCAAACAGATGCGCATCTATTAACCCAAGAGTTACTGCAGCAAATTAATAAACAGCTACAAAAAATGTCCGAAGATGTAAGAACTACCTTTCTTATGAGTCGGGCACAATCCATGTCATATCCCACCATAGCCGAACTTCTTCAGATATCGGTAAAAACAGTGGAAAAACGAATGTCTATTGCGCTAAAACAGCTACGAAAAGAGATCGATTATCATGTCTGATTCTAATAAAGACAAACCAAAAAGCTTCAATTTAGATCAAATTCCATTTGACCAATTAGGCTTTTCCTACAAAAAATCATCAGCAGATGTGTGGGCAGAAATGCAAATAAAGACAAATAAGTCTCCTGCTACTTCACCTGTCCGAAAACTCAATCAAGTGTATTATTGGCTTTCCGCTGCAGTACTACTTATTGGCTTTAGCTCGCTTGGGTTCTTTGCTTTTAAAACAACCGAAGTACAAACGCTGGCCGGGGAACGACAAACTTTAACCATGCCAGATCAATCTACCGTAGAATTGAATGCAGGCAGTCGCTTAACCTATTATCCATATCGTTGGTTTTTTCAACGCAAGCTTAGCTTAGAGGGGGAAGCCTACTTTGAGGTAGAAAAGGGAAGTCGATTTGAAGTGGTCTCTTCTATGGGAACCACTGCCGTTCTAGGCACTTCCTTTAATATTTACACGCGTCAAAATCAGTATGTGGTCTATTGCACAAGTGGGCGAGTTGAAGTAACGGTTGAACAACACCAAATTATTTTACAGCCCAAAACCATGGCTCAACGCAAAGGCAATGAGCTTATTCGGACAGAGGTTCAAGAACAAAATCTACAATTACTTTCTTGGAGGCTGGGCAAATTCATTTACAACACCACGCCATTACAAAAAGTGATAATGGATATGGAGTTGGAATATAATATCCAAATAGAGCTAGATTCAATAATTTCTGAAAAAAACTTCCTTTACACTGGCTTATTTAGCAGAAATATGAAAGCTTCCGATGCTATTGAAATAGTTTGTAGTAGCTTTGGTCTAAATTATTTTACCTCAACAGAGGGCCACTTTAATATCTATTAAGCTTGAAGCAAAACTGGCTAGATACAAAATGGAGATGGCCAATGGGTCTCCTATTATTGCTTGTTTGGGGAAACCAGTATGGGTTATCTGCGCAAAGTATACAGCTTCAATATGATCAGTATCGACTAAATGAAGTCTTACTAGACTTAAACGATCGCTACGGTCTCGCCTTTTCTATTGATGCGCAAAAAGCGGCATTATGCAGCGTTAGTATTGATGAAACATTTCAGACCATGGACCAGGCACTAAAAGCACTGACTATGCTTTGTCCTATTCGCGTTAAAAAATTGAATGAAGTCTATGCCTTTTATTTTGTAGAGAGGTCGAAGGAGGAAGAGCCTACTCAAAGCTATCTATATCAGGGATTTTTGCTAGAGGCAGAAAGCTTAGAGCCGCTTCCCTTTGGGCATTTAATAATAGGCAATCGAATTTATGTAACAGATCGTAGTGGCCGATTCAGTTTCACTAATCCAGATCAAAAAGTTGGTATGCATGTCTCAAGCCTTGGTTATCATACTATAGACACCCTATTGACGGCTGATCGACAACTTAGTTTGGTTTTAGTACCTATTTCTATGATGATGAATGAAGTTACCATCTTAGAAGAAAAGGCATCTCAAGATATTGGGGTGGGGCCAGAAGTGGCTGAATACCGGTTTAATGATGTGCAGCAACAGTTGGTACCGGGACTAAATGCCAATGCCGTATTTAATCACGTACGAATGGTGCCTGGGGTAATGGCTTCGGGGGAATCGGTGTCAGATTATGTGATTTGGGGTAGTTATGCGGGGCAAAACCATACTATCTATGATGGGATTACTCTTTTCACCAACCAAGGAATTAATCGAGATATTGGCAGATTAAACCCATTTATGGTCAAAAATATTCAGGTTCTGAACGGCGGCTATAATGTGGATAAAGGCGACCGAACAGCAGGTTATATTGCAATTGAGGGTAAACAAGGTTCGGTTCAGCGAATGGAAACGCAGGCTGGTTTAACCAATGATATGGCATTGGCTTATGTGAATCTGCCTATTCGCTCTATGAAAAGTAGCCTACAATTAGCTGGCCGAATTACCTACAACGATGCGTTGGAGGTGCAGCCTAGTCGCCAGCGTAAAGGAGACTTCCTAGATCCATCCTATCAATTTAGAGACGCCAACCTCAAATGGAGCAGTTTGCTCTCTAAGAATACCCAAATGAGTATAAGCTGGGTGAGTAGCTATGATGAGTATTCGCTAGAGCAAAGCAGCGTAAGAAGAGTAGATAACCCGCTTTTTCAGTTGGTAAGTGATCGCTCTGATTTATTGCGGATTGAAGGAATTCAGCAGGGTGCTTCGTTAAGTGTGCAGCATTTTTTTGAAAAGGGGGCTAAATCGGAACTACTCATGAGTTGGAGCAAATACAGGCCGAAGCAATTTAACAGCTCTATATTTCAGATTGGTAGAAACCCTGTTAGACCCAACGCAGGTCAAACTACGGTACGAAGTGATTCCATTTCAGAAAGTTGGCAAAATCCGATTGAAGAGTTTAGCCTTCGTCTATCCTATGAATTAGCTGAAAGTCGCAAGCAATCATTAATCCTCTCATCGGGTTTATATCATCATCAGGCTTCTTCCACCCTTTCGGAAATTATGGAACAACTCACCGCGCCCTCAACCCAATTAAGCCGCGCCTACGCATTGGGTAAATATACGGCGCATTTTAGCCCTACTCTAAGCCTGACCGCAGGTCTGCGGTCCGATTGGGCTTATCAACTCCAGAAAATGTTTTTACAACCTCGTTTTACTTTAGATTACGCACCGCACCCAAATTGGAAAGTCAACCTAACAGCAGGCATCTATCGCCAGTTTATTGGGTTGAATACCGTCATTGATGAAATTGGAAACAGCAGTACTATTTGGCAAACGGCAACAGCTAAAGAAGTTCCAGTGATTAGTACCCAACAGCTGGTAGGTGGACTAAGCTGGCATAAAGATAAGTGGAATGCACGCATTACGGCTTATTCCAAATCGATAAAAGGCTTTAACCGCTACTTAGCGGTAGAGCGCAGACAGGAATCGGTTTTAGAAGGCGAGTCGGAGGTTCAAGGGCTAGATATATGGTTATCTCGGCAAATGAGCCAATGGCAGGTTTCGGTAGCCTATACCCTAAGTCAGGTTTTGGAGCGTTATAATGAAAGGTTTCCCTTCAGGCCAGCACCGCAAGATCAATTGCACGAGTTAAAATGGATGAATCAGCTTCGCTGGAATGCTTTTCAGTTCAGTGTATCTCAAGTTTGGAGTTCTGGTCTACAGGCAATTGTCCAAGAAAGAAAATCCTTTTCTGTTCAACGAAATCCATATGCAAGAACCGATTTTGCTATTGAATACAGCAAGCAGTTTTCACAAAATGCGCTAAAAGTTGGGTTTTCTGCCATCAATCTTTTTGATCAGCAAAATGTTCGGTTAAATGGCGCACAGAATATCCCAGATGGCCGTGTTTTCAATACCCTAGGCCTTGCCAGAACCCTGAATATCTACTTCAAATGGCAATTTTTGCAGCATATGTGATT
>Ga0136561_1000026_pt1 | contig 54555 bp, 44 predicted proteins | sample AntRauMeHopE1498_FD_104641 | JGI IMG/M metagenome (GOLD analysis project Ga0136561, IMG submission 104641) | Saline lake microbial communities from Rauer Islands, Antarctica - Metagenome Hop E1 #498 | ecosystem: Environmental > Aquatic > Non-marine Saline and Alkaline > Saline | place... | reverse complement strand
TTTATTAAATATTTATGAGTCTATTATAAAGGCCTTAATTTATTTGTGTTTTACAATTATATAAAGGAATCGAATAATCTAGTTTTTTAGTGGATAGTGTTCTAGTGATCCAGTGATCCAATTACCCAGTGATCCAATTACCCAGTGCTCCAGTGCTCCAACTGGTAGTGGAAGTTTCCCATAAAGTCAACCCATCACCTTATGTGAGCGAAGCGAAGCGTAATCTCTCGATGAAGCGAAGCGGAATCGAAATACTACGAACACAATGAGCAATCCCTCGGCAAAGCCGAAATACCTTACTGAGCGTTAGCGAAGAAATACCACCGAGCTAAGCGAGGTAATTTTACTGAGAAACCAGCTTCCCAGATAAGCGTTGTAGTTCTACCTGAGCCAAAAAAGCTTGAAGCTGTAGATTGAATAAACTGAACTCTGATTGTTGCAAAGTAAGCTGTGTATCTCTTATTTGAACCGCATTTATTTGCCCATTTTGATAGAGGTTTTCGCTGCGCTCAAAGCTTAGCTTGGCCGTTTCTACATTTCTAAGTTGAATCTCGGCCTGATAAACAGCGGTTTCAAAACTATCCCACGCATTATTTACCGCAGCAGAAATCTCTAATTTGCTCCGCTCTTGGGTTAGCTGTGCATTTTTCACACTTAGTGATGCGGTCTGCTTTTGAATACTTCTTCTGAAGCCATTAAACAAACCTACGTTTAACGTTAGTCCGCCTGTAAAGCCCGTATTTTCCTGAAAAGCCAAAATACCCGCATCATTCTCAGTTCTAATGTAACTGTAGCTGCCCGATGCCAATAATCGTGGAGAAAAAGCTGAATTGGTAATTTTGTAATCAATTACGGCCGTTTCCATTTGTAACGAATTTGCCACGAGTAATGCATTTAGTGATAGCGCATTTTCTTGAATTTCCTCTAGCAGCGGCAGCTTAATCAAATCTGGTTGCACTAAATCAACCTCATAGTTACTGGCTATTTCTTCTCTTCCCAGTTCTAATTGCAATGCCCTAAAAGCCGCTTTCTGATCATTTACCGCTGTTTTGTACGACAAACTATCTGCATTCAAATCAACTTCAGCCGTTAATACCTCGATTCTATTAACCAGCCCTAGCTCGAAGTTTTTGTTCGCTCTAGCCAATCGTACTAAAGAGCGATCTATGGATTTCTGACTGATATTAACAGACTCTACACTCAGCAATGCCAGTGCGTAGGTTTGTGTAACTAGAGCCACCGTTGCTTCCATTTGTTGGCGAAGCTGAAGATCTGCAAGGGTATTCAAAACCCCTAAACGTCGCTTAGTCTGAATATTGGCCAATCCATCAAATAACGTATAAGTAGCGTTAAGTCCAGCATTTCTGGTGGTAGAAACGGCTCCGTCAACATTAATGATATTGGCTGGCTGACCCGGTTGCGCATTCGCAAATTCAAGCGTGGTATTGCTCTCAGAATACTGATAGCCCGCCGTTGCATTTAGTTCTGGCAATAAACCAGCGAAACCAATATGATCTCCTTTCTCGGCAATTACGGCATTATTCTTAGCAATTTGCACCTGATGATTGGCAACAAGTGCTTCTGCTATGGCCGCACCTAAACTCAGAGATTGAATGTTACTAGGCGCCGGGCTTTGTTGCGCATTTAATGATTTAGCAGAAGTCAGCTGCAATAAGAGTAAGCCGAAAATAGCGACACTAAATGTGCTGTAGATTTTGGATGGTTTTTTATCAATTTTCATAAAATTTGGTCTAGACACTTGCATTAAATTTCTACCGAATGAGAGCCAATGATTTTTTCGGCTTTTATTTCTTTTACCGCCGATTCTACTTCTTCTGCTCTTGGCCATTCACCTGTTTGAACCCAGCCAATAAAGATTTTGACTTTGTTATTGATGAGCAATAAGCCAGGCAGTAGAATAAGTGTAAGTGTAGTGGCATAGGCCAGGCCATAGGCAATAGAAATAGCCATTGGTATTAAAAATTGCGCCTGAAAACTGGTTTCGTTTATAATGGGGGAAAGTCCTGCTACGGTGGTTACTGTGGTTAAAACAATAGGTCTAAAACGTGTTAACCCCGTTTTTAGAACCGCATCTTTAAAGAGTTCACCTGTTTTTAAACGCGCATTTAATCCGTTAATAAATACCAATGAATCATTAACTAGCACCCCAATTAAGGCAATTACCCCTAACACAGATAGCACGCCAAATTGTATTCCATGAACCCAATGGCCAAATATTACGCCCGTAAGCGCGAATGGTATAATGATGAAAATCAGTAATGTTTGGCTAAAGGAGCGGAAAGTGAATATGATTAGGGCAAACATAATTCCGAGCAATACCGGTAGAACCTTTGCTGCTGAACGTTGTGTTTTAGCGGTCTCTCTACTCTGACCCTCAAGCTGAAATTTTACGCCTGGGTAGCGCTGCTGAATTTCTGGGAACACATTTGCCTCTAAAGCGCCTAGTTCATCGGGCACTGAAACCGAAATATTGCCCACATCGGCAGACACCCGAACTTCGCGGAAGCCATCTATATGGTTGATGTTTATTACGCCACGTTCTTCGTTAATGGTAGCCAATTCAGATAGTGGATAGCTGTTGCCATTGGGCGCATTAATTCGCATTTGTTGCAATGCAGCAATATTTGTACGCTCGTTATCTAGATAGCGAACCCACACACGAATCTCGTCTTCCCCCTTTTGTAAACGCTGCACTTCAGCACCAAAGAAACCACTTCGCACTTGGCTCATCAATTGCTGCAAAGTAAAGCCCAATGTGTATGCTTGTTCTTTAAGCGAAAGCGTGATCTCTTTATTGCCCGGACTATCATTATCGTTTACATCTTTCAGGTTTGGGTTGCTGCGCATCCGCTCTTTTAGCAATTCTTTTGCTGCCCTGATTTGCGTTAAATCGTCGCCAATTACCGCAATGGAAATAGCATCGCCAAAGGGTGTTTGCGTGGTGAATGAGAGTTTATCGGCCTCGGGTAAGTAGCCCAATTCTTCACGGAACTGCGCATTTAACTCAAAGGCTCTTAACACACGTTTTTCAGAGGTTAATAGTATGAGAGAAAGTACACCCTGATTACTTCTTGGACCTAGCGTTCTATCTACGTTAAGAACCGCTTTATCACCGTACTGTTCTTCATATTTAGCATTTACCACATCTACCGCAGCCTGAATTTTGTCTAAGGTCTGCATGGTCTTGTCTTCATTGGTTCCTGATGGAAGTTCCAGTGATATATTGATAAAATCTTGCTCAACAATTGGGAAGAAGGTAGTTTTTACAAAACCTCCACGAATAAGCCCAAAACTGCTAATCAATATGGCAAAAACAATAGCTACAGGCAGATAAGAGTGCCTAATTACAAATTCTAAAACGGGTCTGTAGGTCTTTTGAATAAGGAAAAACATCACCTTATCCATAAAACGTTGAAGCCAATTTGGTTTCGCACCCTTTTCCATAGATTTTGAATGGGCAATATGCGATGGTAGAATAAAGAAGGCCTCAATAAGCGACATCAATAGTGTTACAATCACCACAAAGGCTATATCTGAGAGCACATTTCCAACGGTTCCCTCAATAAAAAAGAAGATACTAAAAATAGTAACCGTGGTTAAAATGCCAGAAGTAATGGATGGAATTACTTCTAGCGTACCCTTTATCGCTGCGGTATATCGGTCGTAACCTTCTTCATGCAGACGATAAATATTTTCAGAAACCACAACACCGTCATCTACCAAAATTCCCACCACAATAATCATCCCAAATAGTGAGATAACGTTGATGGTATAGCCAAAAAATAACATGAAAATAAACATGCCTAAGAAGGAAATTGGAATACCTAAGGCGGTCCAAAATGCGAGTTTATGGTGAAGCACTAATGCAAGTAAACCAAAAACCAAAAGCACACCTATCAAGCCATTGTCTAACAGTAGATCAATGCGTTCTTGCAGCGTTACAGAACCATCTCTGATGACGTCTATTTTGAGTTCGTCCTGTTCTGCATTAAACTGCTTGATGTAGGCATTAACATAATCTGCAGCAGCAATAATATCCTCGTCTACTGTGGTCTGTACATTAATTACTACAGACGGTCGGCCATCTAAATATCGCCTTCCAGGGCTATCTTCCCAACGGTCACTTACCTCAGCTACATCGCCAATAGTTAGATTCCTACCATTGGAATCAGAGCGCAGCACAATGGCTTTAATTTGCTCAATTTCTAGGGTTTTAGACCGAGCTCGAATCAATATATCTTCAGTTGGCGTTTCAATAGTACCACCCGTAAGCTCAATATTAGCTTGGGCTACGGCATTGCGCACTTGTTGAAAAGTGAGGTCGTATTTACGCACATTTGCTTCGGTTAAACCAATCTCTATTTCCCGATCAGGAAACCCGCTAATAGCCACTTGAGAAATTAAGTCTGAGCGGCGTAACTCGCGTTCAATGCGCTCACCTGCTTCTTTTAATGCGGTTAAATCCACTTCTCCCGAAAGCGCAAAGCTCACAGCAAAATTAAAGCTTTCAAGCTTAAACACCACGGGCTGCTCAATATCTTGCGGGAAGGAACTCACCTTATCGATGGCATTTTTCACTTCCTGCAGCATCACGTTTGGATCAGCTTTGTAAACCAGCTCAACCGTAATATCTGCAAAGTTTTCACTAGCCACAGAAGTAACGCGTTCAACTCCAATAACGCCTTTCAAGTTATCTTCAATCTTATAAACAATGCCCTCTTCCACCTCTTGAGGCGATGCGCCTGGGTATGCTACCTGAATTTTAATATTCTGAACAGGCGTATTGGGAAAGAAATTATACTTTAGCTGAATAAAAGCTAAGGCGCCAAAAAATACCAGTAGTAGCATAATTAAGTTTGCTACCACAGGGTATTTAATGGTGTAGGTTATCAAATTCTTCATAGTTGGGTTGCCTTAAATAGCTTAATTAATTAACCAAATTTACCGGCATACCTTCGTAGGCACCCGCAATTAATTCAGTGAGTAATTTGGTGCCATTTTCTAGGCCTTTTACCAAAACTTTGTCTTCGTAAAGCTTCATAACAATCACTTCATAGCGCATCAATTTATTCTCATAAACCCCATATACGTATTTATTGTCTAACAATAATTTTCTGGGAAGCACATACACCTCTTCAGTTTGGTTAGCCTGAATTACGCCCTCTAAGAAAAGCCCATCTCTTAGCTGCTCGTCGCCTGAACCTAGATTTACAAACACATCAACCATTTGGCTGCTCGCATCAATGATGTTGCTAATTCGGTTAATAGTGCCTTTCCAGCTTTTTTTCATAACCTGTGAAGTCAAAGAAACCTCGTTCCCCACACGAACAAAACCAATATCTGAAACAGCAACAGCACTTTTTAGCTCAAATTGGTTGGTTCCCGTGAACTCACCAAGTGACTGACCATTTCTAACTAATGCACCACTATTCACCGTTGCTGCGGTAACCATGCCATCAAAAGGAGCAATCATTTGGTATTTTACTAAACGCGCTTCCTGCGATTTTATGCTGAAGTAGGTTTCAGGAAGGTTGCGAGCGTTCACGAATCGCTGTTCTCTTTCGTCGGTAATGGTTGGCCAGTTGGGCACCGATTTATCAGGTTTCAACGCTACTAAAAAAGCCTCCCATTTGGGAATCCATGCCTCATCAATTTGGCCAAGATCTGCAAGCATGGCCACGGTTAAATTGGCAAGTCTAGATCTTTGCGATTGGATAGTAAGCCTAAACTCGGTGTCGTCAATAGCGAGAATCACGTCTCCTTTCTTGAATGTGTTGCCCACTTTAAATGGCGTTTTTGCAAAGCTAGCAAGGCCCTGAACCTCAGAAAATAAGCTGATTTTATTCACTGCTTCAACGCTGCCTGTTAGTGCTACAGGAACTTGCACCGGTTGATTCAGCACCGCATTTGTTTGCACTGTAGGCACATATTTTGTGCTGGCTACATTGGTTGGTTGTGCTTTTTTGGAAGCTAAAAAATTGGATATGGCAAAACCTATTGCGATAACAATAACGGCTAAAATGCCAATAACTCCGTTCCGTAGATTCATAATAGTAGATGTACAGTTAGTTGTTTTATTTTTTAAACTTATGTTGCTAATGCGTTATCTGGCAACGATAAAGCCGCTTTGATAAATGCGGGAATAAATTTCTTTCGTTCTTCAAGGAAATCTCGATAAGCTTTTTTATCCATTTCAAAAAGGGTTTCTAGCAAAGGCTGCTCTAGAAATGGGAATACGACCATGGACATTAAACTCACCACAAATTGACGCGAATCTATGGGTTTTATGGTGCCTGCTTCTACTTCTTTTTTAATTCGTTCTTCAAATTTGTGCATTATAGAATTTCCCATTTCATGACCCATTAATTTCACCAATTTCTTTGGATCGCGGTTGGTTTCCTGTAGGATGTAAATGGGAATGAACGGGTTCTCTAGCAGTTTATCTATATGCAGGCAAACGTAACGCTCAATGCTCTCAATTAAGCTGCCATCAAGTTGGATAATTTCTTCAAAGGCTTGCATACTTTTTCGGAAAACATAAACGAAAACCTTTTCAAATAAATTTTCTTTACAGCCAAAATGATAATGCAATAGGCCTTTATTGACTTGCGCTGTATTGGCAATGGCTCGCATGCGTGCGCCGTTAAAGCCATTCAGCACAAACTCTTGTTGCGCGGCTTGTAAAATTCGTTCTTTTGTGTCCATGTCACTCATTCAGCTAAGTTACCCATTTGGGTAAACCAATTCCAAATAAAATTACCCATTTGGGTAAAATGATAAACAAAAAGAGTCACAGAGGTTTACTTTAGTGCAGAGCTAATAGTGCAGAATGGAAAACATCTAGCCACAACCTTCATTGCGGACAAGAACGAAGCGATTGCCGCCGCGGCGGACGCAATCTACTTTTAGTGCAAAACCAGCATTGCTAGTACCGTTGTAAGGTCGCATTGCAAGGCGTCTCGAAGTGCTGCATAATAAGGGACCACTCACACTAAAAAACCTCAAATATCTGGATTCTGGATCACACCCACTACGTTCTCTGTCTGAAAAGACATTCTAGTTAGATTTTTCGCCTAATCGTATAATCGCATTCTCGTCTAATCGAAAACCTTTACATCTTGGCGAAACGAAACCTCTCACCTCAAAATCTTCACCTCAAAAATTCTGGTCCAATTCTTACCCGTTATTAAAAAAGTGTCGGTTTCTGGTTTGTACGCAATCCCGTTCAAAACATTGGCAAATGCCCGGCCCTTCATCTGGTATTTTAAAGCTCTAAGATTCACCGAAGCCAAGATTTTACCCGATTCTGGGTCTACAGCTAAGGCGTAATCGCTTCCCCATACATTGGCCCACAGGGTGTCGCCCACAAGCTCCAATTCATTAAGTTTGCTCAATTTGCCCAACCCATCGCGCACCGTTACCTTTTCTACTATACTAAAATCTGCGGCATTTCTTTTTTGCAGCTCAGCAGAGCCATTAGTCATCAAAAAGGCATCTTGCTTTTCGCTCCATGCAAGTCCCCAGCCTTCGCCATCGTAATCAAATTCAGCTATTTTTGCCAAGCTGTCTTTCTGGAAAATTAAGGCCTTCCCTTCCTTCCAAGTTAAAAACAGCAGCGAATCGCCTTTTAGCGTTATGCCTTCCCCAAAATAACTAGGGTCTAGCTTTTGCTGATGATAAATAGCGCCGTTTTCTAACTTCCCAACCGATATTTTTGAATACCCATAATTTCCAGTTCCCTCATATAGAAATCCATTTGAATAGGTCAGCCCTTGGGTAAACGCTTCTCTAGCATGAGGATATTCGCCTATCAGTTCCCATTTTAGTTCAGGAATATCCCCGCTAAGTACAAAATTTGCCGCATCGGGTATGGCTTCATCATTCCATAGATATCTGTGATATTGGTCTTTAAAGTACCACAAACAAATAGCGCAAATAATCAGGGTTATTACGGTAGAGCGTAAGAAAATTTTATTCAAAATGGGATTAACTACTAATGGATTTTAACTTTTCCAAAAAATAGGGGTTTTCTAGCAAGTGTACTAAGATTATGCGTTTAAAAACATGTGCTTGCGCTACCAAATCTGTATGAGTAGATTCTTTGGTCTTTTTAAGTCAAAACAATCCTTGTTCTTTTTTATTAACAACCCCTAACAAATAGTCCTATGAGTCAAGAAACTCAGTTTTTAGGCCATCCGCGCGGCTTAGCTACCCTATTCTTTACAGAAATGTGGGAGCGATTCAGCTACTACGGCATGCGTGCCCTCCTAATTTTATTCATGACTGCCGCTGTTGCAACCGGTGGTTTAGGCTTCGATGATAAAACCGCAGGCGCTATTTATGGCCTTTATACTATGGGTGTTTATCTGCTAGCCCTACCTGGTGGTTGGTTAGCCGATCATTTGTTTGGACTAAAAAAAGCAGTTTGGTACGGTGGTATTGTCATTACAATAGGTCACTTTACCATGGGTATTCCAGGAATTGTCTCCCTATTTACGACCGACGCTTCGCATGACGCCCTTTCTTCCTTAGATCTCTATACCTTTTATATTGGCTTAATTCTAATTACGGTGGGAACTGGCCTGCTAAAACCGAATATTTCTTCTATTGTTGGTGCGTTGTACAAAGACACGCCTGAAGACAACGCCAAACGCGATGCCGGATTTTCACTTTTTTATATGGGAATTAATTTAGGTGCCTTAATTGCGCCTATTGCTTGTAGTTTTATGGCTGAATACAATTGGCATCTTGGTTTTGGACTCGCCGGTTTTGGTATGGTTTTAGGACTTATTCAGTACCGAATTACCGACCATTATATTGAAGATGTTGGTAATGAACCACTAAATCACACTCCTGAACAGTTAGCCAAAAAAGCAAAAATTCAAAAGTCTGCATTGGGTGTTTTAGCCTTTTCTATTCTTTGTATAATCCTATTTTTTACGGGTATTATCCCAATTGATGCGCCAACTCTGGCCAATGCTTCTGGTGTAATTATCGCCATTGTTGGCGTGGCTTTCTTCGCTTATATCTTATTGCGAGAAGAGCTAAACGACAGCGAGCGCAAGAAGGTAACCGTAATTGGTATTCTGTTAATATTCTCTGCTCTATTCTGGTCGGGTTTTGAGCAAGCAGGTTCTACCCTAAACCTATTTGCTGAACGTTTTACCGATCGCAGTATATTTGGATATGAAATTCCGGCTGGGGTTTTCCAGTCGGTTAATTCGATGTTTATCATTCTTTTCGCTCCATTCTTTGGCGCCATGTGGGTTTGGTTAGCTCGTAAAAACCTAGAACCTTCCTCTCCGTTAAAATTTGCTTTTGGCTTAATTCTATTAGGTCTTGGCTTTGTGGTAATGTATTTCGCTGCAAAAGTAGCTGCCTCTGGAGATCTTGCTGCGCCAACTTGGTTAATCTTTACCTATTTGCTGCATACTTTCGGCGAGCTATCGTTAAGTCCTGTTGGCTTGAGCTTAGTTACCAAACTTTCTCCACAGCGGTTAGTTGGTCAGATGATGGGAATGTGGTTCTTATCTGTATCGCTGGGTAACCTATTTGCGGGTTTAATAGCCGGCCATTTATCGGGTGGAAGCGAAGATGCCTTAGCACAAATGCCTAGCCAATATTTAGTTGTAGTAGCTACTACCGTTGGTTCTGGATTAATCTTATTAGCCTTGGCACCAAAAATTCGCAAATTAATGGGCCACATTCACTAAAAAAGGTCATTCCGCATCAATACGCTCATCTAGGGTTTACTATCGTAGGGAGTAAACGTACCGAGATTAAGCGAATTTGATGCTAGGAATCCAGAAAAGCAGATTATAGGTGCCGACTTCAGTTTAAGCGGCACTCATTGCCAACGTTTAGGTTACAGGTGACGCTGCACTGTAGCTTACAGCTCATCTTCTTTCTATCGTTAAGCTACTATTTAGACCCCATCATCTACTAGATAACTATCTACTAAATCACTCGATTCCCGCATTCGCGAGAATGACAAGAGTACAACTTGTTCCATCATCTAATGGATAAAAAGGTAACTAGATAACTATCCACTGTATCGCTATTTCACTATCCATTAAAAAAATCAATTCAATACAAAAAGCTTCTCAAGTAGCTCTTCATACGGCTCAGCCTCATTAAAATTGTGGTCTACATACCAAGTTGTTACCACTTTTAAAAAACTAGGTTTATTGTCTGCATACACCAGTTCTAAGGTTACATTTCCAAACAATTGATTCAATTTGCCTGCTTCCTGATTGGTGTTTAAATAAACATTTGGCTTCATATAAAAGCCCTCTTTGGTCTGCACAAAACTACCTTGATCTTCCAAAACTCGTCCTGCTTTTTGGGGAATATATCCCAATTCTCTCAAACGATTTTGCACGTGATATAGCAGGAAAGGTAAAGCCTCTTTTTTAGCTGTTTCCTCATTCATAATAGCAAAACCTCTTGTTGCATCCATAGAAAAGCACTGAATATGATCCGGCCCATCAATTCCATTTAACCGCAGATTAATGCCGTCCTTTAGGTATTGCAGCCAAAGAATGGTTTCCGTTTTTTGAATCCACTCTTGGTAGGAAGCAATAAATTTGGTTGAGTAGGTAATTTTTTCTTGAATGCGTATTGGTGAAGCTTTACCCGCATTATCTTTACCAACAGCTTTGGTTGAAGCAAAAACACGTTGAATTACTTGATCAAAAAAGGACATGAAAAACTATTTATACGGTGGGAATTGTAGCAGCAAATGATTTTCTAGAAGTTCCTAAATAAACCTTTAACCTATCAATAACATTCCTTATTTTGTAGTTCTGTACCAAACACTACTCTATTTCATCTGCCATTATGCTGCATTCTAAGACATTTTCTAGCCTTTTTACTTTAAGTATTCTTCTCATAACACTTGTGGGTTTTGGCTGCTCACAGCAAGGTGACAACGAAAATGAGCGTGCTATTGTAAAAAAAGAAATCGTTTACAGCGTACCCGCTATTCACTGCGATGGCTGCGTGCGCTCCATTACTGATGCACTCACCGATCTTCCAGGAATTGACAGCGTTAGTGTGCAATTAGATAGCTTCACCGCTTATGTACGCGTTGATACCACCCAATCTGATGCGGCAACCGTAGCAAAAACCATTGATGGCTTGGGCTATACTTCTACTAGGCAGTGAGGTTTATGAATTAGGTCATTTTATACATTACTGGTTAGTATACAACCGAGAAAATACGCAGTCTGAAGCTGCACTTTTGTAGCCGACTGTGAAGAGTATTGAGCCTAATATGACTTCCCAATGTCTTTCACGATACGCCAAAGCCTACCAATCATTCTCAGCGTCGTAAGAATCGAGTAATTTACCTTCTAAATCGAATATAAATATATAGTTGTGTAAAGAATAACCTGCTATATATAAAGTCCCTAAACCGTCGGCAGACTCTTCCTCAGATTCAAGAAGTTTGAAAGCAGGCCCCTGTAAAAATAGTTTATAATATCTATCATTGTTCTTAAATACATAGGTCGTAAAAGAACTATCAATTTGACGAATTTTTGGTACAAATAATTTATTAGTAAATACTGAATCCGATATTGAAACTAAATTATTAAGTTGTATTTCAGATTTTTGTTTTGATGCAAATTGCTGTTCAAAAAAACTTTGCAATCGTTGCTTAACCTGTAATGTGTCATCTACAATAGGTTTAGCTTTTTGCGCATACAAACTCGCAGACACAAGCAATAGTGTAAATAGCAATGTTAGATTTTTCATAATAGATTAGTTAAATTAATATTAGAATATCACCAATCATAGTCCATATCATAACTCTTTATAAAATTTTTGTTTTTATCAAAAATCATTAAAATATTTTGGATGTTACCGACATAATTAAATGTGAGATTTCTAATTTCTTCATTTTTTTCATCTAAATATGTAGTGTCACGAATTATAAATGGTTTTGTTATTAACAATTTATAATAAAAATCACCATCTGTTAGCGTAATAGTTTTGAATTTTGTGTTTTGAATTTTTTTCTTCAAAGCTGGTAGTTGTAATTCATCTATAATTAAATCATCTATTATCACTATATCATTTATGGATGATGTATTTTTGATTTTTTTCACATCATAAATAGAGCTGTTAAGAAATTTTATTAGCCTATTTTTTACATCAGTAGTATCTAATATTGAGCTACTATTTTGCTCTTTATCTTGAGCATATACACAAACAGGTATTAGTATAAAGAATATAAAAATATTTTTTTCATTATTGTTCTCATAGTTCTTAATAACCACAACGATTATGTGTTTCAGAGTAAGAGTTTGGGTTTTCTGAATTAATGATTTTAATTTTATTCTTATCAATAACATAAAGTGGTTTACCAGAACTTACTACAAAACCTGAATCTTTATCACTTGGCTCTGAAGATTTATAATAAAGTCTATTCGAACCTCTATTTTCTAAGCAAACTTGATCTATTATCTGTTCTTTATCTTTAAATGGTTCCACATGTAAAAAACCTACAGTGTAATTTTTACTGTATTTAATACTAATATTTTCCATATGACATGAAGATATTACACCACCCGTAGCTTCTATAAAAGTATAATCATTTCGACCTCTCCATTCTATTGCCCAGAGACTTTCTCTTCGCTCGCTCTGTGCGAGAGGATCACTATTATCATTTTTTGTTGAACAGCAGGGTGATCAAGGTGAATATCGAGAGTATGACATATTAGTACATCATAGGCTACTTCTTCTTCCTCACAGGGCCACATCTCAAAATTTTCTACGATAAAACAGTCTCCATTACTTGAGCTTGAACCAATGCCGCCGCCGCCAGTTGTCGAGCCAAATGGATCCCAATTAAGTGTGCCCTGCTGCTGAATAACCGCGCCACTTACTTCGCTTCTTGTGAAGATGGCATTGGACTTCTGTAGCTCGGCATGGCTAAACCGGGTAAGGGCGTTTTGTAGGAGATCACTGACTCTTCATTTTCCTCACTAACATTAACAAAAAGAGGACCCTAAGAGCTAAAAGCCTCGTTCTGAGTAAAATAGGGGGGGGAGTCATTTATTAAACGAATAGGGTCAAATTCACAACTACACGAATTAAATAAATAATTGGCAGCTTGTCAATAAAAAAAGGTGGCTGATCAAAGAATCCATTCTTCAATCAACAACCTTATATTTTTGATAGTTAGGTATGTATATCGACCACCGCTTTAGCGAGTTTGATAGTTCCACTCTTTCATTCATAGGTAGAAAAAGTGGAAGTTCGTCAAAAACCTACCTATAGCCCTCGGTCGTCGAATGCTTAGTTACAATCCAAATAAACCGAGATTAAAACCCAATGCTTACTTGAGCTTGTAGATGTCGGCCAGCTTGTGGGTATAAATAATTTTCTCTTACTTCATTCTGTAAGCCAGCAAAATAGCCAAACGTATAACCGTTATTTTCAAACTGCTCATTGAACACATTTCTAGCACTAATTAGCAGTTTTATAGTTCCCAGTTTTTGCGTTTCCCAAACCTTTGACAACTGTATATCATTGATGAAATAAGCATCTAAGGCCCGATTTTCATCAGAAGTGTTATCTAAAAATTGCTGACCTACATATTTAGCTAACCAACTAACTGAAGCACCGTTAGCTAAAGAATAGGTAAACTGACTATTAACAATGATATTTGGGGATAATGCTATATCGGTATTACTGTACTCATTGCTAATGATATTAAATTCATCAAAATTCACCCCATAATCATATAAATACTCTGTAAACTCGTCTATGCGGTTCTGACTTAAACTTAAATTCCCAGCCCATTGCACTTTCTTGGATAGTACTATACTTCCATCAAACTCAACACCTGTTCTGTAAGATTGATCTACATTTTGACGAATATTTGCCCCAACATCGTTTAGCTGCCCGGTTACCACCAATTGATTCTGATAGTACATCAAGTAATAGTTTGCTGCAAACCTATAGGTTGGTTTTTCAATTTTCAGACCTAACTCATAGTTGTATAGAGACTCATGCGTTGGTTTTAGATTGGCAGGAGCATCAATAATATCTGAACGTACTGGCTCACGATTAGCTACAGCTATTGAGCTATATAAACTAGTACTTTCACTGAATGTGTAGTTCACCCCAGCTTTTGGATTAAAAAACAACCAATTTAAATCTTCCCCAAGTACGCGTAAATCGTTATCGGTTCCTGAAATTTCATAATTGATACTTCGCAACTGAAGATCTACATAACCTTGTAGTTTGGTAGTAACGTTGCCCGTCCATTTTGCATACATAGAAGCGTCGTTTTTATTGCCAATTCCCTCATAATATCTAGAACGGATTGGTACGGCAGCAAACTCAGACCAAATTACTTCCCCGAAATGGTCGCCTTCATACTGCTGAACACTTCCCCCAAAAATAATGGACTGATTGTCTTTTGGGGTCCAGTTTAGGTTCCAAGTTCCCACATAAGTGTTGTTTCTTAACCAACGTCTGCGAATTAAATCAGTTGTGGTGATAGAAGGGTCTACAGCTGCTGGCCTAGTTAAACCATAATCTGCAAAGGCATCATCGTTTCTAAATTCCTCGAAATAGCCTCTACCTAAGGTGTAATTCAACCCTATATAACCATCTAAATTGCTGGCCAGTTTTCTAGAAATATGCAGTTGGTAGTGATCCTGACCATAATTATCTACCTGATTATCGTAGGTATAAAAATTGAAGGTACGACCGTCATTCAGCAAATTTTGGGCTTGTTCGTCGGTATAGCCATTATTAGCAATGACTTCAAGCATGCCTTCACGATCGTTTTTTACACGTGCCTCTGGTGTTCCATTCCAAGCCTGATAGGTTTCTTCAGCACCGGCAAAAGAAATCAGTTTTATCACGGTTTTTTCATCGGCATAAGCTGCACTTAGGTAATATGACTGTAGGTCGGCGCGGGCTCGATCTATATATCCATCAGAGGCGATTTTGGAAAGGCGGCCACCAAAATACCAGTGATCATTCATTTTTCCTGTTCCCCACTCAAGGGTATGTCTGCGCGTATTGAAAGCACCAAAACCATTGGTTACGGAGCCATAAGCTTCCTCGGTAATGTCGTTGGTTTGTAAACTAACGGTTGCCCCAAAAGCGCCAGCTCCGTTGGTTGAGGTTCCAACCCCACGTTGGATTTCAATATCAGAAACCGATTGCGCGATATCGGGCATATTCACCCAAAAGACACCCTGTGATTCCGCATCATTTATAGGAATACCGTTAACCGTAACATTAATACGAGTTGGATCGCTACCACGAACACGAATTCCTGTATAACCAACTCCGCCACCCGCATCAGAGGTAGAAACCACAGATGGCGTAGATTTTAGCAACATTGGCAAATCTTGACCTAGATCTATTTGCTCTATGGCTTCCTTACTCAATACGGTATAAGTGGTTGGCGCAACGCCTTGGGCGCGAATACCTTTTACCATTAAATTACCCTGAAGTGTTAACGTTGTAGGTTGCATTTTAACCCGAACACTGATATTGCCCTCTGATTTAAGTGCTACATCTTGCATGGTATTTTCAAAACCCAAGAAACGCACCATTAGCGTAATAGTGCGGTTAGCTAAGGCTGTTGCGTCTAAAGAAAAACGACCATTAACGTCTGTAACGGCATTTAAGTAAGCGTTGCCTTCAAGTTTTACCTGAATAGTTGCACCAGGTAACGGTTCATTGGTGGTAGCATCTTGCACAATTCCTTGGATTTTTTGCGCAAAAAGTGCTGATGTTGAAAAGAGCTGTGCACTACAAATGAGCAGTAGTAGAGCAGCTATTTTCGTTAAGGAAGCAAAAATGAGCCCCTTTGATCGGTCTACAAATGGGTTTTTAGCCCCTAATTTACAAGTATGAATTAATAAAGAATCCTTCATTTCCATTGATCCGGTTTGTTTAGTCGGTTTAATGGAAAGAGGAAGCCAAAGGCAAAACGACCTAAGGTGCACTTAACGAATTAAGCGACACATTACGCCTTTTTGGTTTTCCTACGCCCGCATTAACGGGTTCAGGTTCTAGAGTTTAATCTCAGCCTTACGGCACCCCTAACCAAAAGTCAGATTGTGAAGGGGTAAGATATAGGCTTATTTGACTAAACATCAATAGCTGGGGGAATTTGTTTTCGAGGCTTTATAATTCAAGATTCATAATTCTGGTCCTAAATCTCACTCACGGTTCAGGGAGGAATTCAGAGCGCTGCCCCGTCTTTGCGGACAGCAGATTGCGTTAGCAATATGTCTGATCCACAATCCAAAATGAAAGAAATCGTGTTCGCATTGCGAATGTACCGAGATGAAGCTAATTTTGATTAACAATACCTGAGATCCTGTTATCCGCGGCGAACACTCGTTTCACTCGCTGTCCAGAAAGACCTTATTCCCGCTTCTTTCCTATCTTTTTTAGCATTTTCTTAGTGTGTTTTTCTAATCTTTTTTCTGCATCAATAACTATAAATTCTACATCTCTTTTTATAATTTCACTGTTTTCTCGATCTTTTATTTCTAATTCTAAATTATACCTCCCTTCTGCTAAATCAGCCAAATCAATGGTTAAATCCATTTTATGGTTTTTACCTTGGGCTAAAAAAACAGACCGCACATCACTTCGGCTTTTTACATCTCGTAAAATGCCAATTGTCCCGGCTTTTTGCAGGTTATAATTCAATACAAAACTGGGTGCGTCTCCGGCTAAATTATACACTTCAAAATATAAAGATAGGTCTAGACCAAGTGGTAGTTCAGCAACTTCAGGCACCCAAAAAGGCAAATTGTACCTACTGCTTTCTGTAAGTGCATCAACATCATTAACTTTATAGCCAAAGATAATATCGCTGAGTAGGGGTTTACCCTCTTCAAGCTTTAAAGATTCAGGAAGTGCATCCTCGTTTAAACCATAAGCAATAATACCCGTCAATGCATCTATTGGTGCATTTTTAGGAGCTTTTAACTGTTTAAGTAATGCCCTAAAACGTATTTTAGCGGATGGTAAGGAGTCTGTTTTCAACGAAAAAACCGATTGAATTGGGTAATAACCATTGGCTCTTGGATTAGGGATAATCGTAATACTTGGATTATCTAGTATAGGCGAAGAACTAACCCCATTTTCATCAACAAGCACTAAACTATGCCTTAGTTGTAAGTCTGTATCGAAATTGCCTATACTTTTTAATGCTGGACCAAATAGTGCCGGTATAGGATTTGAATACGCAAAGAGTATGTTTTCACCTTCACCATTATCGTTTATAAAACGAAATGACCGGCTATACGTATTAATAGCTAATTGTTTGTCATCCATTAAGGTAACGGCAGCTAATTGACTATGAGAACGTCTTTGTTGCATTGTAGTCATAACTCGCTCTTTTCCGGCAATATTCATGCTTTTATTTTTATTTGAAACATTAAAAGCACCATTCATATCACTCTCCATACTCATGAGCCTTTCCTCCATAAGCGGATGAAGATCTTGTAATTCAGCATACATACTAGCTATTATCGCTGCTGTTGGGTTCAATCCATACAGCCTGTTAATAGGTTCAGGGTCATATCTCATTAATATGGCTGGAATAATCTCATCGGGTGAGTTTAATTTGGTAAAGCCTGTGCCTTGGCGTTTTCCAAATAAAAACAATGTTTTTGGCTCTTCCGGGCTTAAATTATCATACACCCAAACCTCAATACTTGGGTCAATGAAATATATTCTCACTGTTGAAACCGTCTCATTAATTATACGTGTTTCAATAGACTCGCCGTAAACTCTAAACAACCAAAAAGCTAAGTCATCAAAGTCAAATCGAACTTCTTTCTTAATAGTTGGTATACCATATTTCAATAGTTGCACAGACCGAACATCTATATCTCCTAAAAAGCCTACCCGTTGAAAATTATCAAGGGAATAGGCCAATCTTTTACCAAATACTAAAAGGGCTTCATTAGCTGTAGAGGTGGGGTCTGGATCTAAATTTTCCCAAAACCTCACTAAATAGCTCAATTGATCTTCTGAAGATACTATTTCTTCAAAAGCGCTTAGTTCATCCTTTTCCATAAGAGCTTTTGTTGCACTTAAAACAAAATTAATGGTAGAAGAGGCTTCTTTGTTTCTTAAAGCAGTAGATAAATAAGTATAAAACATTTGTGTAGCTGCAACACTATACTGTTTCTTTTGCTTCAAGCTCGTTTGTATTAAAAAGTACAGACCTTGATCTATATCATTTCTTGCCACATTCTTTTGTGAACTTTTTTTAAAGTAGGTTTTATACTCTTTTTCGAAATCATAAACAAATGCTGAATCTTTATAAACCTTGAGTTCTTCTTTGCTCACTATTTTTTCAGAAGTACTACAAGAAATTGTAGCAAAGACAATTATGACTATAATTAGAATAGATGTAATAAGAAAGCGCATATTCTAATACAAGGAAATTATAAGAATTTGTTTACATAGACTATAAATATAGAATAAATGCGCAATAATTCAAGTGACTGTAATAAATCATCAGCATAATTTTAAGACATCTAGCATTATTGAGACTTATATAATCGCCTAATCGCATTCTCTCATAATCATTTAATAGAGATAAAGAGATCCTGTCCGCCGTGGCGAATACTTGTTTCACTCGCTATTCAGGATGACGCTCTAGTTAGAATTTTTTCGTTTAATCATATAATCGATTAATAGAAACACCCTCTAACTAGATCCCTAGCTGACGCATATTGGTGCGGGAAGACCCTACTCTCCCTGCCTACCCAATCTTTTTCTAATTTTATTCGACTGATGTTGAAGTCTTTTTGCTGCATCAATTACTACAAATTCTACATCTCTTTTAACCGATTCTCCGCTCTCTCTGTCAGTTATTTCTAGCTCTAAATTATACCTTCCTTCCGCTAAATCAGCCAAATCTATAGATAAATCCATTTTGTGGGTTTTACCTTGTGCTAAGAATACAGACCGCACATCACCTCGGCTTTTTAAATCTCGTAAAATGCCTATCGTCCCGGCTTTTTGCAGGTTATAATTCAATACAAAACTTGGCTCGTCACCAGCTAAATTATATACTTCAAAATATAAAGATAGGTCTAGACCAAGTGGTAGTTCAGCAACTTCAGGTACCCAAAAAGGCAAATTGTACCTACTGCTCTCTGCAAGTGCATTATACTCCTCAGTCATATAGCCAAAGATAATATCGCTGATTTGGTGTTTAGCGGTTTTAATCTTTAAAGCTTTGGGAAGATTATATTCATTCAACCCATAAGCAATAATTCCCGTTAAAGCATCTATAGGAGCATTTTTAGGAGCTTTTAGCTGTTTAAGCATCGCCCTAAATTGTATTTTAGCTGGCTGTAGTGAATCTGATTTTAATGAAAAAACCGATCTAATTGGATAAAAACCATTAGCCCTTGGATTGGGTATAATGCTAATACTTGGTTTCTCAATTATGGGCGAAGAACTAACCCCATTTTCATCAATAACCGCTAAACTATGGCTTAATTGCACGTCGGTATCGATATTAGCTATACTTTTGGATACAGGGCCAATAATTGCCGAAATAGGGTTTGAATAGGCAAAAAATAGCATTTCAGATTCACCATTATCATTTAAAAAGCGAAATACCCTACTGTATGTGTTGATTATTAATTGGCTGCCTTGCATTAGTTGAATTGCTGCTAAACTACTGTGCGATCGCCTTAATTCACCTGCGGTAAATGCCCGTTCTGCTCTAGCGATATTCATGCTTTTACTTGGCCCTTGGTATCCAGCATCAATAGATTGTTGCAAATCTGTGAGCCTTTGCTTTATAAATGGATGGATTGGTGGCAACTCAGAGTATATACTTGCTATAATTGCTGCCGCCGCATTTAGCGTAGCGCCTTCTCTATTTGCTGATCTGTTGTTAGTATCTCTCATTAAAACGGCTGGAATTATCTCTTCCGGGGAATTTAATTTGGAAAAGGTGCCGCCTTGCTTTCGTCCAAAAAAGAAAAGCGTTTGAGCTTCTTCAGAGCTTAAATTATCGTAAACCCAAACTTCTATACCGGGATTGGGAAAATTGATGCGAACGTCTAATACTGCACGATCTAATGCTGTTGATGAAGGTCTTACGCTATTCAAATCATTGTTTGCACCATATACTCTAGATAGCCATAGATTTAGGTCATTAAAACTAAATTGCACTTCTCTTCTAACAGTTGGTGGACCGTATTTCATATTTTGAATAGAACGATCATCTATTCTTCCTGCAAACCCTTGCGGCTCAAAATTGTTAAGGGAATAAGCCAATCTTCTACCAAAAACTAGTAATGCCTCATTAGCTATTGTGCTTAGATCGGGATCTAAACCTCTCCAAAAAATTACCAAATAACGCAGCTTTTCTTCAGGAAATTGCAAATCTTCAAAGCGTTTTAGTTCATCGCTTTCCATAGAAGCTTTAGTGGCGCTAATAACAAACTCTATAGTTTTTGAGGCTTCTTCATCGGCAATGGCTGAGGATAAATAAGCATAAAACATGCGTGTGGCAGCAACTGCGTAACGCTTTTCTTGCTTTAAAGCCGTTTGTAATAAAAAGTATAGACCTTGATCTACATCTTTAGGCGCAGCATTTTTGGTAGAATTATTGAAAAAGTATGTTTTATACTGCTTTTCAAAGTCGTAAATAGCGGCTGAATCTGCATAAACTTGAGCCTGCTTTCTGTTTAGTAATTCCTCAGAAGAGCTACAAGAAGTAGTGACAAAACCAAATAATATGGATAGCCAAATAATGCCTTTAATCATGGGCATATACTTTAAACAAAAGAAATCTTGGACTAATGATATGGTGTGAAATAAGGACCTACTTGCTACAATTACATTGAGTAGGTGTAGGTGTTTGTAGGGTTTAAAGAAGTTAAACTTGGCTAAAGCATTGTTTAAATATGCCTTGTAGCTCTTCAGGCATTATAGGTTTTTGAATAAAACTGATATCTAAATCATCTGCAAAGTGTTTGTTTTGCACATCAGCAGAAACTAGTACACAAATACTGCGATCTTTAATTTGTTCAACTAACTCATTTCCTTGAATACCGTTTAACTGCATATCTATCAGCCAGATAGCGTCTTCAGGTATGCTATCTAGCTCCTTAAGCGCATCTTCAGCAAACACAAAGACGCGTACTTTCCTAAAACCGAATTGTTCTAAGGTTATGCGCAAAGCACTACCGGCTAATCGCTCGTCGTCTACCACTATTATGGTTCTTTCGCTCCAATGCATAGCTAGTTAAATACGGGTTAATTATGAATCAGTATTAATAAATCTATCTAAATTAATTAAAACTTCTATGGTGACAAAACCAAGTTCTTCTTTTTGATCTAAAATCCAATCATTTCCATAATGATGCATCAAGCGAATTTTACTATTCCTGAAGCCTAAGCCGCCTTCGTACTCATCATCTTTATAGTCTGTTCTGGGTTCAATCCAACTTCCTTTATTTATTACAGCAAATCTAAGATGTTTGTCTGTCTTATTCACCTCAACCTGAATGTTCATCTCATTAGGGTGGGTTTTATAGCCATATTTAACTGCATTCTCTATCAGTGGGAAAATTAACATGGAGGGGATTTTAAGTTCTTTAAGCGATTCTTCTACCACGCAAGAATAGGCTATTTCATTGTTGAACCGAATAGACTGCAGTGCCAAATATTCGTTGCACAAGGCTATTTCTGATAATATTTTGACTTTATCTGTTTGTTCAGCATCCAATATTTGTCGGAAATACTTGGCTAAGTGTTCCGTCATCTTTACCGCTGCAATTGCATCAATTTGTATAAGTGCCCGCAAAGAACTTAGAACATTATATAAAAAATGGGGTTTTAATTGTAGCCCTAATGAGCGCCATTTTTCTGATTCAAGCTCTTGTTGAAACAACTCATCCTTCTGTTTTTGAATAATAATGGCATTTTTATTTTCTGACTGTACCTTTAGATACCATATAAAGCCCGATATGAAGAAAATGATTAGCGCTAAAATGGCGTAATTTTTATAAACCTCTGCTTTAATTTTTTGGTTACGCTCATTCAATAAATTTATATCTAATTGCGCCACTTGCCTATTTAGCTGGCCTACTTTAAGCGCAACCTCACGTTCTAACTCAACATGATTTTCAATTAAAGCAGTTAGTTCTTTTGCATACTTCAAACTGTTACTGAGATCATTTTTATTTTTGAACCATTCAATTCTCGTTTGTATAACTTTTTTTTGCTCCAGGTAAGAACCATGTTTTTTTGCCAATTCAAAAGCATCTTCTAAATATGGCCAAGCCTCAGAGTCTTGATTTCTTATATTGTAATAATTGAATAACTTCAGCTGTATCTGAATTACTGAGCGAGTTTCATTTTTTTGATAATATTCCATCGCTTTTTTGTAATGGAAAACTATTTTTTCATCATCTTTAACTAAGGTAGAGTAATTTCCTAGATATTCATTTATAAGTCCTCTATATAGGTAATTATCTTTGTCATTTATATCGTTTTTTATTACGCTATCAGCCATTAATACGTATGCCTTAGCTACTTCATAGCTATCAGTATACTTCAAATAAAGTGAGGCTAAACTTATATAATTGAAGGCTACATGGGTGGCTTTATTAACTTGTAAACGGTAGCTGAGGGCCTCTTTCAATAAAGCTTCAGCTTCAGCAAATTCATTTATATATGCTTTTACTAGCGCCCTATTATTTAATGCTGTTGCTGCACCAAGTAAATCTACGTTATCATTTGTAGTAGAAAATGAGCTTGTGTACAGCCTTAAACATTGAATATAAATGCTGTCTGCCTTAACGAAATCTTGCTCACGGTAATACAGATTACCTAGCTCCATATACCAACTTGCTAGCTTTGCATCTTCTAAATGTGTAATGCCATAATTAATAGATGACGTAAATACATCTATAGCCGTTAGTGATAAATCGAGAGCTGCAAATGCCTCACCTGTTGTAAATAGTAATGAATACTTCTGATAATCTGATAAGGAACTGGGCTGATTTAAATAGCTTACGGCCAGTTCTATTGCATCATGTGGACGTGTTTGCTTTAAACTAGCTATTTCATTGAATAGTTCATCGAATGCCGTGTCATCTAGTATTTCAATAACATTTGGTAACACTTGTCTAGCGCACAAATCTATAATGTTGATTTGTGTGCCAATATAAAAGACTATAATTAGTAGGCTTAGTATTCTCATAATTAAAGTTGGATTGCCTTAAAGTAAGAAAAGAAATCCAAGCTTAATTAAATACTATTTCTTCTTGCTTCGTTTAGTCGTTGGTTCGGCTAAAGCTTTTGCTTCTTTTTTAGCATGGGTTTGCTTATTAATGTAAACCTGCTGAATAATAGAAAGCACATTGAACACTAAATAGTACAAACTCAAGCCAGAGGCATACTGGTTAAAGAAAACGAACAACATAATCGGGAAGAAATATTGCATGATTTTCATTTGCTGGGCCATAATACCCGTACCTGCACTAGCGCCTGAACCAGAAACTCTAGCCTGAACTACCATTGCAGCAGCCATTAAGGTTACAAAACCCCCAATTCCTGGGCCTACTAATGGTATCGAAAAGCCAAAATCAAAGATAAAATCTGGTGCAGATAAATCTGATGCCCATAAAAAGCTTTGCTGACGAATTTGTATCGTATTTTGGAAGAATCGCCATAAGGTTATAAGAATCGGGAACTGCAGCAACATAGGTAAACAGCCACCTAAGGGGTTCACCTTTTCACGCTTATAAAGCTTCATCACTTCTTGTTGCTGCTTCTGCGGATTGTCTTTGTACTTATCCTGAATTTCTTTCATCATTGGCTGCACTTCTTTCATTGCGGCCATAGAGCGATAACTCATGGTAGTAAACGGATAAAGAACGGCTTTAATTGCAAAAGCAAATAGAATGATGGCAATACCGAAATTGCCAACCCAGCCTACAACATGGCTAAAGAATGGAAGAATAATAAAACGAACCAACGGATCACTGAACCAGGTTGTCCAGCTATAACCCATTTCAACCATATCAAAGGCGTGCTCATCAAAAGACTTTAGGTTTTCATACTTCAGAGGACCTACAAACAAACGGTATTTTAGACTATTCTGAGTGCCTAAGTAGGTAGAAACACTGGTGGTATAATGGTGAATTGTTTCTGCTTCATCATCAGGGCCAGTTAAGGTTCCTATTAGTTCTGATGATACCGTTTTTTGCTCTGGTTTTATAACCTGAGTAAAAAATTTGGTTCTGGAGGCTACCCAAGTTGCTGAGCCTGATGCAGACAAGTTCTCTTTTCCCGCGTCAGTTAGATGTAATTTCTCTAATTCACCACCTGCATATAAATACGCTGCTGCTGCTAAACCTTCTTGAGTTTTGTCTTTTTCTGTGAAACGTAAGCGGCTTCTGAAATTAAGATCAATCTGATTACCTACAATATAACCCTGATTTAGCCCTACAAAACGAGTTTCTAAATCTACTTCGTAAGACCCGTGGGTAAAAGTCCAAACCTTTTCAATTTTTCTGCCATCACCAGCATCAGCAACAAAGGTAAAACTTCTACTTTCCCCTTCTAAAATTTCATAGCGGCCAGAGTTATGGTCCGTGTCAAAGGTTAAAGACCTTGTCTCAATATTGCGGTTATTATTGCTAATAAAGCCAAAACTATAAGCTGAAGCTGTAGTATCTGCAAGTAGTTGTACGGGGCTGCCATCCCAACGATTGTAGTTAGTAAAGGTTATCTGCGAGGGGCCACCACCTTTGGTATTCATAGTATAAACCACTTTGCCAGCAAGCACTTCAAAAGTACGGCTTAGCGTTTCGTTAAGGCTATCTACTGCAAAAATGCCTTGCTCTGTACTTAACGCGTCTAATTGAGATCCAAATTCTGGGCTAGCAGTCATATTTGGCTGCGTTTGTGCCAATGAAGCTAGACTATCTCTGGTTATTTGCTCTTGTCGTTGTCTTGCAAGGTCTTCTTCTGAAGGCGAAGACATATATGCCCAAGCTGTTACTAAAACAAAAATTAAAATAAAGCCAATTACGTTATTGCGATCCACGATAAAATGATCTAGAAAATTGAGTTGAATGAGTTTTTGTATGCTGCACTACTTATTAAAGTGTCAGAAGAGTGATATTCTGATAGGTGCGAGCCCTTTTGCTGCTTTGGGGGAACTGGATCATCTCCACCCTTCGCCCATGGATGACAGCTTCCAATTCGTTTAATGGCCAACCAAGAACCCTTTAGTGGGCCGTGCGTTTTTAACGCATCAAGTGCATAGTGACTGCAAGTGGGGTTGAATCTGCAACTAGACGGGAAATACGGAGAAATAGCAAGCTGATAAAATTTAACCAGCATGGTTAGTAACCAAACGAAAAAACTTCTCATATTGGTGTATCCGTAGATTTATTCCCATAGTTCTTAACAAGTTGATGAGAAAGTTTTTGTAGAATACCGTCAAAATCTCTGTTCATATCTTCAAAACGATAATCTTGAGTTTTGGCAATAAAAGCACAGTGCACTTCTATTTCAGGAACGCATATAGATAAATTCTCTAAAAAAGAAGGACGAGCCATACGAAACACTTCTTTCATTTTCCTGCGAGTGCGGTTTCTCTTATTTGCTTTTCCTATTCGTTTAGGTGTCAAAAAAGCAGCTAAGAAGCTTAAAGTCTCAATGTCTTTCTCCCTATTGAAGACCTCAAATTTTGCTAGTAACCTACCACAATGTATATAGTGGGTTGAATGCAAAAAAATTGCCTCGAATTTTTTTCTCCCTCTCAGTATAGAAGACTTTGGAAGAGAATAGGTTCGAGGCACAATATACTCAGTAGTTAAACTGGAAATAGCTTACTTGCTATGGATAGAATCGCTAACAGACAGGCTAACACGCCCTTTGGTTCTACGACGCTTCAATACATTACGTCCATTGGCCGTAGCCATGCGTGAGCGAAAACCGTGCTTGTTAACTTTTCTCCGGTTGCTTGGTTGAAAAGTACGTTTCATTTCTTCAGGTGGTGAAAGTGATAATTTTTCATTTACAGTCGAGCAATATAAAAAAAACTTCGGCTACTTATCATATCCTTTCACAAATAAATCAAGAAAGTTGCTTAAATCCCCAAATACTTAGTAAAACCCAAGCAGATAAAAAAAATAAGCCGCCTATTGGGGTAATTGCACCCAACCAGCGCAAACCACTAAGGCAAAGTATGTAAAGACTGCCAGAAAAAATAAAAACACCCGCTATAGCCGCATAAGAAGCGTAAATCAGCAGCTGTGGTTGGCTTATTCTGTCTATTAGTAAATACCCTACCATAGACAATACCAATAGCAACAGGGTGTGGTAAAACTGATATTGCACCGCGGTTTGCCAAGTTTGCAAGCGCTCTGCTGTTAGTTTCTCAGCCAGTGCATGTGCGCCAAAAGCACCGAAAGCAACAGCAATGAAACCCGAAAAAGCCGCAAATATCAGAATAAATTGAAAAGTACTAGCCATTTTTATGGTTTTTTGATTACTCATGTTCATTAATTGATAAAATCAGTTCTTCTTTGGGCACCGACAATACAATGGTTGATTCAATTCTGGCAAAGGCTGGGGCTTTTGTCATTTTATGCATAATAAAATCTTCATAATCCTCAATATCCCTAACAGCTACACGTAACATGAAGTCGCTCTCACCTGTTGTATGATAACAGGCTTGAACCTCGGGCATTTTCTTAATTACAGCTAAAAATGCCTCAATCATTTCTTTTCTGTGCTCTTTAAGAGACACCTTAATAAAAACGTTTTGTCCACGACCTATTTTCTTAGGATTCACAACCGCTCGGTATCCCAATATATAGCCGTCTCTTTCTAAACGCCTTACTCGCTCCATGGTTGGTGTAGGCGTAAGACCAATACGTTGAGCTAACTCACTATTGGTAATTCGGCCATCTTCTTGTAAATAGTGCAAGATTTTTTGGTCTACTAAATCTAAGGCCATTGCTTACCAATCATTATTTTTTTGTAGGGGGATTTTACGCTCCCAAGCTTTGATAAAACTAGGCTTGCGGTGCTGGGTCTGGGGTTTGTGCTTCCTCTGCCTCTGAAGGGCCGTTGTCTGCACCTCTACCAACAGGCCTTGGTTTTACTTTCTCTTTCTCACGTTTCACTTTTCGGTAGCGTTTCATCACTTTTTTGTTGTATTCATTTAACCGTGCCACGGTAGCTCCTATAAAGACAATGAAGCCCAATACAATCAGAAAATAAAATGCCGTCAAAGCCATTTCAACCGTACCATCTACCAATAAATGAATGGTTGAGAAGGGAACTCCAAGAATACCTACTATTAAGAAACGGTTCCCAAAATACTTTGAAGTTGCAATTTTTCGAGGCACCATTTTCGCATCAAGTCCAGGCACAAGAAACAACATGTGACCATACCTAACACCGTAGCCCAAAAAGAGCATCAACAAACAAAGAACAGATGTAACTATAAAATAAGAACTTATTGCTGTCATGATGTTATTGATAATGTTTGACACACATATAATGGAAAAAAACACGTAAAAGTGAATGGTTGCAATTTACAATAAAAAAAAGCGCCTATCCAACAGCTGAATAGGCGCTATAAGTCTTATAAATATGCTACTATTACTTCATCAGTGTCATTTTTCGAGTTATAACTTGCGCTCCAACTTGTAAGCGCGCAAAGTACACCCCACTATTTAAACTGGCGGCGTTGAACTGATAGGTATGTGAGCCTGAATTAAGTCGGCTATTAAGCAGCGATTGTACTAATTGTCCATTCGAATTATACACATCTAGTAACACTCTTGAACTTTGCGAAATATCAAAGCCAATGGTAGTCTGCGGGTTAAACGGATTCGGGTAGTTCTGCTTTAAAGACACCTCTAACGGCAGATTTGCTGCGTTCTCATCCAAAGAGGTTCCCACATTAGCTTTAGCCCAGAAGCTGCCTCTTGCATGCGTTGCAACAGCTATAAAGCCGTCTGAGGGTCTAGACTCTATCCAAGAAACAGGCACGCTTCCAATTAAATTTTCTGACTCTTTGGTCCAAACTGTTTCAGCACCATTAATTTCTGTAGTTGAGTATAATCCGGCGCTAGTTCCAATTAAATAGAGCTTTTTCCCTTGAAAAGGAAGAATGTTGGCTGCCCTGATTGAAAGGCCGAGTAAATCATCTCCAACGGCTTCTGCTCCCGCTAAATTGCCTTCAATATTAGTAAAGGTAAAGCCATTATTAGTGGTATAGGCTAAACTTTTCACATTGTAGTTTGAGAATACTACAATAAACTCACTAGCATTTTCAGGATTTACCGCAATATTCTGGATATTCCCTTCAAACCTTTCGCCTGAAATTAAATCCCGTAAATTTCTGGTAAGTACATTTGGGCTTTCGCTTGATGCATCATTAATTATTCGAAGCCCATTTTCATAGGTTCTGGTGCTAGAGTTAAACTGCGATGTACCCACAATTAACCTGCCTGCTGGCTCTACGGTTGTGGTTAAGGCAGTAGGAGTTGACCCAGAGCTGAAGTTAGGTATTGGCTCCCAAGCCCCTCGAGCGGCGTTAATGCTATTGCGAATTTGGCTATTTCTAAAAATCTGAAACCCATCAAATGGGGCTATTGCCCCTGCTGGATAATACAGTGTTCCGTGTGTAACTCTATCTACCGCAAACGGATGTATAAACTCACGGCCGCCATCTCCAGGAAGATTTTCTGAGTTTGCTAAATTGCCGTCAAATTCTCTTACATAAGAAAAGCCAGAAAAATTAATGCCATTATCTCGTACGTTTTGGCTTACACGGTATCTGTTCAAGTTTCCGTTTTGGCTAGATGTGTACATATACTCGCGGCCAATATGGCTAAATGACCCATCGCCAGAGCTTACGTCAGCAAGTGAGGCACCCCCAACTTGTGGATGATCAACCAAAACAAAAGGTGTTCCATTGTCTTGGGCACCCGCTATAAACTGATTTTGGCCATCTCTGGGCGAAATACTTATATGATAAAATTGCGTTACGTTGTAGCCAATATTCAGATTATCCCACTCTACTAGTCCTTGTTTTAACACATCTTCGGTAGAATATAAACCCCCATCATTTGCTGAAATAGCAAAGTTTGGTCGGTTTTCAGGATCCGGAAAAATCATTAAGTGATGATCTGGATGTTGATCCCTTTCACCACTAGCATCAGTATAAAAGAAAGTATTAACACCGTATCCGCCAATAATTACATCTATTATGGCGTTTTCGCCATTAACATTAGTTGATGCGTTCACATCTCTAATTCGATATAAATTAGTTAAGCCTACAAATATTGTGGCTTCATTTGCGGGGTGTATGCCTAATGTTAGATTGTAATTTCCTTGAACATTAAAAGCTAAACGGTCTACGTCGTCACCGCTACCTCTACCAATTGCATCTGGCAAACGAGTAGTAAAGTTTTGACCTACAATGCGCTGCTCATCAGGTATAAGTGTGAGTTTATAAAGCAGTACCTCATCAACACCGTTATCTAAGGTTCCTGAATCATCTTGAATGAGCACATATCCTACATTTGGGTTGCTGTATGAAAATTCAATTACCGCACGGCGCATATTATCTGGCGAAAAACCAACTATGGAAAATGGCGACCAAGTTAGGCCATTATCCCAACTAGCATAAAATCCAGGATTATAATCATTTACACCAGCACTATTACCCGATAAATATTGCACCATCACCCCGTTCCTATTCACATTAATATCGGAGAAGCGCGGCGCAAACTGCTCTTCTAGGGTTCTACTCCAAGTAGCTCTTGGGTTATCTGTTATGTATGTACCACGACCATTAGTAGCTACAAATAAATCTCCTGTTTGGGGATGGCTAATTATTCTTGAGGTTGTACCAAAGGTGCCATTCCAAGAAAAATTTGAGCCATTTACTGGTATAAAATCCCATGTGTTACCATTATCTGTAGAATGCAGAAGTCCGGTAGCATAATGCGTACCATTTTCACTTCTAAACGGGCTAGACGACCCATCATGCTCACCACCAACAGCGTACCAATTATTAGTAAAGCCATCTCTGGTATCTTGAACAAGGCTTGTTACACTTGAAAGAAAGGTGGTAGGCGTAACTTGAGTCCAGTTTCTGCCGGCATCAAAAGATTTCCAAATTCCCCCTGCTACCGAGCCCGCTATGAATATATTTTTGTCGTTAACATCTACACCTATTGCTCTGGTTCTACCACCCACATTATTTGGGCCAGCGTCTTGCCAATCTAGATTAAAAGCACTTTTTTTGATTGTAGTTTGCGCATCAATTTTTTCAGCGGTTGCAATATCAAGAATACCAGCACCATTAGGTATTAAGCCTGTTTTAGGGTCTCTATAAAGCTTTTCGTAATAATCTGCCCTTGCTCTTTTACTTTCGACGCCGGCATGTGGCGATGAGCTTGATCGTGTCTTTGAAGTGCCAGTTAACCGATCATGCTGTACCGATTTTAAATAGTCATTTTGTAGGGTAATATTTTCGGGTGCAGATAAGTTGAAATAGGTGAAATAGGAAGTTACTGCAATAGCTACGATAAGCGTAACCAATACTATTGGAGCTAGTTTTTTTACCATAATGGAATTTAGAACAAAGGGATTGATAACTATAACTTGGGATTTTTATGATATTGACACATCCGTAATATCACATAAGACTAAATACTTTACTGTAATTTAATTGACAAAACAATTAATTCTTTGGTTCCTTTTGCGCTAAATAAATTAATCCTTCTTTACATAGACAAAATAAAAACCCATTCAGTTTAACCAAATGGGCTTTTTAAAAAATGCTTACTGCTGCGTTTCAGCAGCTAAAATACGCTCGCAAGACCAAGTTCCACGAGGCTCTGTGATAGATGTTGTATGTGAAATGATCATATACACTTTATCTCCACTTTTTAAGGCTTTAACTACTTCTTGATTCGAACCTTGCTCACTATAGGTTAAGCTTAGTTTTTGGTTAAGAGCCGGCATAGGCGTTGATGCACCAACTCCGGCAACTTTTTTGATCACTATATCAAATAGTAGTTCGCCGCCACTTCGCTTCAGGGAAACAATTTCAACGTCTATACCAGCTGTATTTCTGTCAAATCTAGACATTCCTACATTTGGCCCTAAAGTATTGTTCCCAAATGCTTTACGAACGGAGTCTTCCTTAGCCATACCCTTCCTACTAACACTAGCAGTGGTCGTTTCTTCCTTACTTTTGCAGTTGGTTAACCCAACTACCAAAGCAATAGATATGGCTAAAAGTAAAACTCTATTCATAAGTGCTTAATAATGTTCTATAAATTAATTTACTGGCTTAATACCCCAAATTTCTTCGGCATATTCCGTAATAGTTCTATCTGAAGAGAATTTACCCATACGAGCAGAGTTCAAAATGGCTTTTCTATACCACTCATCTTTGTTCTTGTAGAGTTCACTCACTTCTGCTTGCTTATCTACGTAAGCTCTATAATCAGCTAAAACCATGAAGTAATCGCCTCCTGAGGTTATAGATTCCACTAAATCATGGAATAGATTTGCCTCTTCAGGCGAGAAGAAACCCTCTTTTATTTGGTCTATCGCCAGCTTGAGTTCAGCATCTTTATTGTAGAAATCGTTAGGATCGTAACCCATCATCCTTAGGTCGTTTACGTCATCTACGGTTTGCCCAAAGATGAACATATTCTCAGCACCAATTTCTTCTAGCATTTCCACATTAGCACCGTCTAGTGTACCAATAGTCAAAGCTCCGTTTAGGGCAAATTTCATATTTCCCGTGCCAGATGCTTCCATACCGGCTGTAGAAATTTGTTCAGACAAATCAGCTGCAGGAATAAGTTTTTCCGCTAAGGTTACAGAGTAATTTGGCACAAATAGTACTTTCAATCTTCCCGCAACATCAGCATCATTGTTTACCACGTCGCCAACCGAGTTTATCAGCTTAATAATTTGCTTTGCAATATGGTAACCCGGTGCTGCCTTACCCGCAAACATGATAGTTCTTGGTACAAAATCTGCTTTCGGGTTTGCCTTAATGCGATTATACAGCGTAATTGCATGCAAACAGGCCATTAACTGACGTTTGTACTCATGTATACGTTTAATCTGTATATCAAACATTGAGTTTGGATCAAGCTCAACATTGAGTTTTTCTTTAATGTAGGCCGCTAATGCCTCTTTATTGGCTTGCTTTATTTTGCCAAACTTAACTCTGAACGCCTTTTTTTCCGCAAAAGGTTCTAATTCTTTTAAGCGGTCTAAATGGGTTTCCCAGTTTTTGCCGATACTCTTAGTTATCAGTTTACTGTATTCAGGATTACACTGAACTACCCAACGGCGTGGAGTGACTCCGTTAGTCTTGTTCGTAAATTTCTCTGGGAACACTTCAAAGAAGTCATGAAAAATGGTTTTTTTCATTAAATCTGTGTGCAGCGCGGCTACGCCATTCACTTTATGGGAACCAACAATGCCTAAAGGTCCCATTCGCACCTGCTGATCTTCACCATCACTGATTAACGACATGCGCTTAATGCGGCTTTGGTCGTTACTATACTTGATCTTAATAGAATCTAAGAATCGGCGGTTAATTTCATAAATAATCTGTAAATGGCGCGGCAATAAATTACGCATTAAGCTAACCGACCATTTTTCAAGTGCTTCTGGCAATAAAGTATGATTCGTATACGCCATTACCTTGGTGGTAATATCCCAAGAAGTTTCCCAATCTAAGCCTTCCTCATCTACAAGCATGCGCATCAATTCAGGAATGGCCAAATTTGGGTGCGTATCATTACACTGAATAGCTACTTTATCAGGAAGTAAACGGAAATCGGTATGTGATTTCTTGAACCTGCGCATCATATCTTGAAGCGTTGCAGATACCAAGAAAAATTCTTGTTTCAAGCGTAATTCCTGCCCAACAAAAACTTTATCGTTTGGATAAAGAACACGAGAAATATTCTCGCCCATTTGCTGATCACGCGTTGCATTGATGTAATCACCTTGGTTAAAACTTTTCAAATCAAAGGTCTTAGACGTAGTGGCTTTCCATAAACGCAGGTTATTCACTACGTTATTTTTGTAGCCAGGTATAGGCGTATCATGCGCTATTGCTACAATTTTTTGGGTGTCTTGCCATTTATGACGCAGTGCACCTTCAGCATCATGGTAAGCAACAGAATTTCCGTAAAAAGGAATTTGATACTTAACGCCCGGACGTAAGATACTCCACGGGTTACCATAACGTAACCACATATCAGGATATTCTACTTGGTACCCTCTTTGAATTTTTTGATAGAAAATGCCATAATCATAGCGTATTCCGTAGCCATATCCCGCATAACCTAAACTGGCTAACGAATCTAAGAAACAAGCTGCTAAACGGCCTAAGCCGCCATTTCCTAAGCCTGCATCCCATTCAGCACCCCTAATTTTCTCATAATCTAGGTCTAATTTTTCAAGAGAGGTTTTGAGAATATCTTTAATTCCCAAGTTGATAAGCGCATTGTCTAGCAGTCTACCAATCAAAAATTCCATAGAAATGTAGTACACCCTTTTGGTGTCTTTTTCATAATAGCTGCTTTGAGTTTCAAGCCAACGATGGTTCAGCCTATCCATCACGCTCATAGCTACGGCATTGTAATAATCCCAATTATCTGCTGAATGCCGATCTTTCGCCAATGAGTAATGCAAGTGCTGCGATATATCTTTTCTGAGGGCCTCTGTGGTCATATCCACGCGGCTACTAACGTTGTAAGAATCCATAATAGGAGTACTAAAGGTCTTCGTGATTTATAAATAACTTAAATAGGTCTTAACTCTGCTAAAATAGCCACTTTTAGGTAGCCTTCAAGTGCTTACGTATATTTTCACTCGCTTTCCCGAATATATATTTTTTGATCAGGCACAAAAGCGGGCTTTGTTAGCGATGCAGGGTAGCCCAATTGCAATAATGACGTAAAGGCTTCACTAGCTACAAACTCTTGTTCAAACAACCCAAAAACGGCTGATCCACTGCCTGTCATGGCTGTATAAAAAGCACCGGCCTCAATCATAGCGTCTTTAAAATTGCCCACAGCGTGTATTCTTGGTATTACCGCAGGCTCTAAATCATTAAAGAGTACAAACGGCCAATCTTCTTCTGGGTCTTGTTTTAACAAATTGGCTAGTGGTTGTTTCTCGTGATCTGGCTCACAATACTGGTAGGCTTCTGCCGTTGAACTGTGCTCTTTTGGGAAGGCCGTAACAATCCAATAATTGGGTTGTATTGGCTTTGATTCCATTTTTGTGCCCGTTCCTGAGGCAATTACCGCTTCATTTTTTAAGAAAAAGGGAACATCTGACCCCAATTTTGCCGCTAACTCTGCAAGCAAATCATCAGAAATGCCCAAATTTTCTATTTTATTGAAAGCTTTGAGCGTAAAGGCTGCATTTGAACTTCCCCCACCTAAGCCCGCACCAGCTGGGATATCCTTGCGCACATCTATGTGGTAATCGCCCTTGAGACCCAAACCACGTAGCAAAAATAGGGCTTTACTCACCAAATTGGTTTCATCGGTGGGAATAGATAAATCTGAGAATTCTAAGCGGGTTTGATTCGCTGGTTTAATCACAAATTGATCTGACCAATTTATGTAAACCAAACCCGTTTCAATTAAGTGAAAACCATTCGGAAGTTTCGCTAATACGTGTAACCCCAAATTAATTTTTGCATAACTAGCGCCTTTCCATTCCATACTTACTTGATCCATTTAAATTTAGTTGTACGTAATTAACTAGGATTTTTAACCGTTAGCCCCAGTTCAGTTGTTGCATAATTCAGCATAAAATCTCGTGCTTGATCTTCATTATTCAGAATATCACCGTCCAAAATAGCTTCTTTTACCGCGTCTTTTATTAAGCCTACTTTTTTACTCGGTTTTATGCCAAATCGGTGCATAATCTCTTCACCGGTAATAGGGTTTTTCCAATTTCTTAGCTGATCGCGCTCTTCAACATCTTTTATTTTTTGGCGAACCAACCCAAAGTTATTCTGATATTTTTTCTTGCGCCATTCACTTTTGGTGGTGATATCGGCGGTGCAAAGATCCATTAACTCTTCAATATCATTGCCCGCTTCATAAATCAACCTACGAATGGCACTATCGGTAACTTCTTCACTAACAAGGGCTATCGGTCTTTGATGTAGACGCACCATTTTTGTTACGTACTCAAGCCTATCGTCCATTGGCAGCCCAATTCTACGGAAAATGCGCTTCATCCATCTTGCGCCCACCACTTCATGGCCGTGAAAAGTCCACCCTTGGGTTTCATGAAAACGTTTAGTTGCTGGCTTTGCTATATCGTGAAAAACGGCCGACCAGCGTAGGTACAGATTATCTGAAGTGTGCGCTAAATTGTCAACGACTTGCAGTGTGTGCCAAAAATTGTCTTTATGCGTTTGTCCATTTATTACGTCTACACCCAATAAATCTACCATTTCTGGCAAAATGTGCTTCAAGAGACCCGTTTCCAACAAATAAGCAAAACCAATAGAAGGCTTTGGTGAAAGCAGAATTTTGTTGAGCTCAATTATGATGCGCTCTTTAGAGATAATTTTTATTCTATCTGCCGTTTTAGTAATGGCCTCTAGCGTTTCAGGAACAATGGTAAAATACAATTGTGTGGCGAAACGAATGGCGCGCAGCATACGCAACGGATCGTCACTAAAAGTGATATATGGATCGACAGGCGTTTTTATTAGGCCTGCGTCTAAGTCTTTTATCCCACCAAATGGATCTACCAATTCGCCAAAATTGGCTTCATTTAAGCACCAAGAAAGCGCATTAATGGTAAAATCTCTGCGGTTTTGATCGTCTTCAAGGCTACCATCTTCAACAACGGGTTTCCTTGAGTCTGCTTGGTAGCTTTCTTTCCTTGCCCCCACAAACTCTAGCTCAATGCCTTTATGCTTCACCATGGCTGTGCCAAAGCGTTTAAACGTACTTAAAGTAGAGCCTGGCAACGCTTTATGAACGGCTTCGGCCAGAACTAAACCAGAGCCAATAGTAACAACATCTAAATCAATACTATCTTGATTCTGTATGCGCTGTAAATAGAAATCTCTAACATACCCACCTATAACATAGCTGGGTTGGGCAATGCTATCTGCTACCTCACCAATTAGTTTGAGATAGGGTACATGTTTTGCGTCTAAATTTTCAATCATGTAAGAAAATACAAGCGTAAGTAAGTGCTTTAGTTAGCTTTTGAAGGCAATTGAGTGGTTTTTCAACTTCTGAGTTTATCTAAAAGATTACTTAAAGTTTCGGCCTCTTCTTCGTTAATATTCACCAGTTTTTGGATCTCAACGTCTAGCTTCACCGATATTTCATGTACAATGGTCAAGCCTTTCTGGGTAATTACTACGTCTACTTGGCGTCTATCGGTCTCGCATACTTGCCTAATTACCAAACCTTTCGCAATAAGTTTGTCTACAAGCCTAGAAACGTTCGACATTTTGTCTAGCATTCGCTCGTTCAACAAAGAAATACTGGCTGGCTTATCGTTTAACCCTCTGAGTATGCGTAAAACATTAAACTGCTGCGAGCTTATATCATACAATCCGTAAAACCGATACAACTGGTGGTTTAACCAATTATTGGTGTACAGAATATTGATAACCGCTTTTTCATTCGCATTCTTAAATCGGCTTTGTTTAATCTCTTCTTCTATGCGCATAACTCAGGAATTAAAACGTAATAAATAGGCTACTATTCACTAGTATATCTAGTGCAAAATAGGTTAGTAGCGATTCTTCCTTTAGCCTTTGGCAAGGGTTGGGGCAATATCCTTTTTGTAATCTTCTATACTTTGTATAATAATTCGCTTGGCAATGTCTTTTGGTAGAAATTCTTCAACCTGAACCGTTTTTTGTTCCAGTTTTTTATAATCCTCGAAGAAATTGCGCATCTCACGCAAAAAATGTTCCCGCAAATCAGATATGTCATTTACATGGTTTACTGAAATGTCATCTTGTGCAACGGCAATAATCTTGTCATCTGCTTGGCCAGCATCTAGCATGCGCATTACCCCAATAGGTTTTGCACGCACTAAGCATAAACTCGGAAATTCAAATTGGCTGAGTACCAAAATATCTAGTGGATCATTATCTTCACAATATGTTTGTGGTATGAAGCCATAATTAGCCGGATAATACATTGCAGAGTAGAGCACACGGTCTAAACGCAATAAGCCGGTTTCTTTGTCTAGTTCGTACTTACATCTAGAGCCCTTAGGAATTTCTATGATTGCATTTACTAAATCAGGAGCTAATGCTCCGGTATCAACGTCGTGCCATGAATTTTGCATGCAAGAAAAAGTATAAAGTCGTTTAAATTAAAATATCCTCCAAAAATAGAGCATATTCCGTCTAATTGAAACCAAATAAATAGCAATATGTCTGAGCCAAAAATTCGTCAAAGTTATTGGGAGCTATCCTCTTTCAACCAGAAAAAGGCCGACTTTGCAATTATTGGTGCTGGTATTAACGGCTTATCAACCGCCTTTTTTCTAAAAAAACAGTACCCAAAAGCCATTGTGCGTATTTATGAACGCGGTTCAAACCCTTCTGGGGCAAGCGTAAAAAATGCCGGATTTGCCTGCATTGGATCAGTCGGTGAGCTTCTGGCAGATCTACAAATTCAGACAGCAGACGAAGTAACAGCCAAAGTTATAGCCAGAAAAGAAGGGCTAAATTTATTGCGGGAAACCCTTGGAGACCAAAACATTGGATACAATCCGTGCGGTGGCTTTGAGCTATTCCAACTAAAAGAAGAGGAGGATCTGTGTGTTGAAGCAATTCCTCGGTTAAACGATATTTTCAAGCAGACATTGGTAGGTAAACAACTCTACAGAAAAACCACTTTTAATGGAAAACCCTCCATTTTAAACCGACAAGAAGGCAGTGTTGATAGCGGGAAAATGATGCGGCAGTTGGTGTTAAATTGCATAAATATTGGTGTAGACTTACAATTTAATTACCCAATTAAACTTGAAAATCAGAATTGGTGCCACGCCAATGATCAACGAGAAGTACATGCAGAACAATATATTATATGCACTAACGCCTACACCAAAGAGCTTTTTACTAGCCAAGATAACGCTGCAAAAGGCCTTATTAAACCCGGTAGAGGTTATGTTTTACTAACAGAAGAACTAGCTGAATTACCCTGGCAAGGCACTTTTCACATGCAGCAAGGCTATGTATATTTTAGAAATATTGGCAACAAATTATTAATAGGTGGTTTCAGGCATATTGATGAAAAAACCGAAGAAACCCTAGAAATTGCCATAAATGAAAAAATCAAAAAAGCCGTTTTAGATATGATGCACGAATTTCTTGGAATAGCTAAACCTGTTCAAATAGAACAAGAATGGGTAGGATTTATGGGTTTTTCTGCATCAAAGAAAAGTATACGCCAGACTATTGCGCCCAATAGCCTTTTGGCATCAGGAATGAACGGCATGGGCATAGCTCTGGGAATGAAGTTCGGCAAAGAAACCGCCCATTTGTATTAAAGCAGTATTTTACTTTCCGCCCGTCAAACGGCGTTCCAACTGATCAAAACGATGCTTTAACTCTTGATTTTGTAGTAACTGATGGTCTTTTTGAGCCAATAAATGCTTTAGGTATTCGTTTTCTTCTTGCAGTTTTTTATTGTCGTTATGAGAAGAGAACATCCCAGAACCTATGCCACCAATTATGGCAACCAGTGGTATTAAAACCCAAATATTATTGGCAATTCCTGAAAATAGCTGATCCATGTGATATCCTATTAATTAGTCTTACGTACACAATTAACATAATAAAAAAAGCCTATACGTTAAAAAAACGTATAGGCTTCAACATTTCAATAGAGAGTTGATATTTTCGTAAAAATCTATCTCTTTTCAGAAAGCTAAGGCACTATTTAGCTGCTGCAATGCGTAAGTAATCATCTACAGTACCACGAACCGCCTTAACAGAAGATGCCATAGAAGCTTTTTCTTCTTCATTAAGCTTCACTTCTATAATTTGCTTAATACCGCCTTTTCCTAATTTTACAGGAACACCAATATATAAATCGTTTACGCCATATTCGCCTTCCAAATAAGAACAAACAGGGAAAATACGATTCTGATCTAGTGCAATAGCTTCAACCATTTGTGCAGCTGCCGTTCCTGGTGCATACCAAGCAGAAGTGCCCATTAAACCAACTAACTCACCGCCACCTTTTTTGGTGCGTTCAATAATTGGGTTTAACTTTTCCATAGAGATAAGCTCTAATAGTGGAATTCCCGCAACCGTTGTATAACGTGGTAGTGGTACCATAGTGTCTCCATGGCCGCCCATTAATAGCGCTTGAATGTCTTTTGGCGAGCAATCTAGCTCATCTGCTAAGAAGGCACGGTAACGAGCAGTATCTAATATTCCTGCCATTCCCATAACGCGTTCTTTTGGTAGACCAGAAGCTTTCCAAGAAACGTAAGTCATTACATCTAATGGGTTAGAAACCACAATAATGATGGTATCTGGCGAGTTTTTAACCAATTCTTTGGTAACAGACTCAACAATACCTGCATTAATGCTCAATAAATCGTCGCGGCTCATGCCTGGTTTTCTAGGAATACCTGCAGTAATAACGCAAATATCTGAACCCGCAGTATCTTCATAATTGGTTGAACCTTTGATACGGGTATCAAAGCCTAAAATAGGTGCAACTTGCCATTGATCTAAGCCGCGGCCTGCAGATGGGTAGAATTTTTTACCGTCTACGTCGCGCTCTAAATCTAAAGCTATTACTTCGTTCGCATAATCGCCTTGGGCTATGGCAAACGCACAAGTTGAACCTACATTGCCGCCTGCCCCTACTACTGTAATTTTCATAATTCGTAAGAATTTAGTGTTAAGTGTTAGATTGTTTAATCTCTGAAATCCTTTCCCCACATAAGCTTGTCTCTCAAGGTCGAAAAATAGCTTCGATCAGGCATTTTGACAAGAAAAACTGAATAACTTGCTGGGGTTATTTTTAAAGTAAAGCCGTCTTCGTATAAACCGGAAGTAAATCCATCGCAGCTCCACCGAACCTTGCCCTCGCGTTGCTCAACACTAAGTTCTAGTGAGCCAATAGGTAGAACCAAAGGTCTCATAGTTAAATTATGTGGATTTACTGGCGTTAGAACCAAAACTGGTGTAGTCGGATAAATAATGGGTCCGCCTAAAGATAAATTATAAGCAGTTGAACCTGTGGGCGTAGACACAATTAACCCGTCTGCCCAATATCGGTTTACAAAATGGCCTTCATAAAAAGCCTTAATTCTAATAAGTGAAGAGGTGTCTGCCTGAATTACGGCAACCTCGTTCAAGGCCACCATTTGGGTAACTTCATTATGTGTGGCCTTAAGAACCCAGCGCTTATCCAATTCGGTTTTTCCCGCTAAAAAAGCTTGTAAACCTTCTTCAAACTCTTCTGGCTGGAAAGTTGACATAAAACCCATGCGCCCCGCATTCACGCCCATTATGGGAACCTCTAATTCTGCCACTAATTTTGCAGTATAAAGAATGGTGCCATCACCACCAACAGCAACAACTAGTGCAGCGTCATGTATGGCCTCTGTTTCAGTAGCTGCTCTGGTAAAACATTCCAGATGATTGCCTGTAACATGCGAAGACAGCGCATCATATAAGGCCGCTCCACAGCTTAAACTAGTTCCATATTTTGCCACAATTTGGCCGATAGCCTCCAAAACTGGATACAAAAGTTGGTGATCAGGTCTGGCTATAAGCGCAATTTTTGGGCTGTATGTATTCATTTGTAGCCGTTTAGGCTTTGTTTTTTAAACTTTTTAGGCCTGTTGAGGCGCGTTTACTCAATAAATTTGTGGGGTAATGTCGTACTCGACCAACTTTTTGTTGATGCCTTTTCAAGCCGTCGGCAATACAATCTTGCAATAATTGGCCAAAGCTTTTGCCGTTGTGCTTCCATAAGTAGAAAGAAAACGAGCCTGGAATGGTGTTCACTTCATTAAAGTACAACGCTTTAGTTTCTGCGTTCATCAAAAAATCTAGGCGAGAAACGCCTCCCAAATTTAACTCTTTAGCTAAATCTAGGGTATATTTTTGAATCTGTTCTTTCAACGCATCTTCAATGGGTGCTGGAATAATTCTATCGGCCGATGCCATACCTTTTGTTCCCATATCTGACAAATATTTATCGTCGAAACTAAGCAAGTCTGCTGAACCTCTCGGCATTTCACAAACACTCACTTCATAGCCATTTACTGTAGATAAAACCGAACAATTGATTTCGATTAACGGGCTTATCATATTCTCTATTAAAACCTCAGAATCGTACCGTAAAGCTTGCTCAATAGCGGCAGTTATTTCGGCTTCTTGCAGTATTTTTCCCACGCCAATACTAGAACCTAAGCTCTTGGGTTTTACTATTAGGGGAAGCCCTAAAGCGGTGATTTTTTCCTGAACCTGTTTGCGCTGCTCAACCCAAACTTGCTCACTCAAGGTAAAGCCAACAACAACAGGCATGCCGGCAATTTGGGCAATTTGCTTGGCACGTTCTTTATCCATTCCGATGGCCGATGCTAGTACACCTGAACCTGTGTAAGCCAAATTATACTGTTCGCATAAGCCTTGAAATGCACCATTTTCTCCCTCAGCACCATGAAAAGCCAACAAAGCAATATCTAGTACAAATTCTTGAGCTTTGGCAAACCATGAAGAAGACGCGCCCTCTTTGAGCACCACTCTTCCATATTTATCATGCGCAAAAGAGCAATTTTGGGCTTTAGCCAATAATTGATTGAGTTCTTCGTATTCAGATAACTCCAACAAAATAGGGCCTGTGTACCATTTGCTATCCTTAGCAATGTATAAAGGTATAATTTCATAACCGCCCATTTCCTTTAATGCAGCGGCAGCTTGCAAACCAGATATAACAGAAACCTCGTGTTCAGGTGAATTACCACCAAAGGCTAGTAAAATGCGTGTAGACAAAGTGTAATAGTTTAGTTTTGGTACGCAATATCGAAAATCTACCAATGAATGGCACGTATAAATAAAATATAAGAGTTTTAACTCTTTTTATAAATAAAGCTGGTATCTTTGTAGGTGTTTTGGAGATTTATATACCTATTAGTTACTCTTTTTTAGAAAATCATGAATACATTTATGGGGAAAGTCAGTGTTTGGCTTATTCTGCTACTTTTATTTGGGTGGGTAAGCGCCCTAGCACAACTTACCGTTACAGGCGACGCACGTATGCGACCTCGCTGGGATTTAAACGACCAAACTGGTGCAAACAAAAATTTAAGCCAAGATTTATATGTAATGTACCGCGCTAGGCTTCGGCTAAAAGCAGATATTGGCGAAGGCTGGAGCTTTCAGTCTATGCTAGGCCATAATGGTGTTGGTGAATATGCGGGGAAATTTGCAAAAGGCGATTTACCCGATATACTTGGGGTTGAGCAGTCTAACCTTTCAAACGATGGTGCTAGAAGAGCGACGGTAGATTTTATGGAGCTTTTCATTAATTACGAGCGAAAAGATCAGGGTTTTAAAGTGGGCTTATTTCCCATTTCTTCTGTAGGAAACCCCGTGTACGACCTGCATTATTATCCTATACGCATGATTGATATTCCCTACTTCATTTTTAATAATGATGCGATTTACGGATTATCTACTTTTAAGAAAATTGGGGAAACTCAATTCGATTTAGCACTTTATATAGATGATGACCGTGGCGGATACTTAGAAAGCGCCACCGGTGTAGAACTTAAAGACCAAGACGATCAGTATAGCCTTGAATTTGGCGTACAACGCACACTTGGCTTAGTAAAATTACGTTTCCAAAGCTTGTTTACTATTGCCTCAGATACCCTTCCAAAAGCCAACACCTTTTCTTTGCGTGCAAATGGCTGGAAACTTGGGGAAACAGATATTTGGGCACAAGCTATGTACAGCTTTCAAAACAGAGATAAATTAGGGGGAAATGAAGGTCATTTCGGTGTGCCTACAAATCCTTATGATGCATATTATCTACGTTTAGGCGCTAGTAAAAAATTTGGGCGCGACCGTTTTAGGGTATGGTTTGATCTAGCAAATAGAATAGACCATTTTGAAACAGAAGACATTACTCATCAATACGCCTATATGTGGCTAGAGTATTCCATAAGTTTGGCTGAAACCGATAAAGGCCGAGTGCTACTAACCCCTAGAATTCGACCTATTTTACACCGAGAAGAAGGCAATACCCTACAATCTCGGCAAAAATTTGAATTAGACTTAGATATCTTTTTTTAACATAAACTATTTTTATCGCTACAAAGCGAATCATTATGAAAAACATGAGTTTAAAACAAAAAGTTGGACTGTTATTAGGGGTTGTTGGCTTTATACTTCCCCAACTCTTTGACATTCCCGGCCTATCAGAAGCCGGCCAATTAGCTTTGGGAATTTTAATAACGGCAGCCATTTTTTGGATGACCGAACCCGTTCCCATTTTCAGTACATCTATATTAGTCATATTCCTACAATCCTTATTATTAAGTAAACAAGGCTTATTAAACTGGGGCGATGGTAGCTTTGATGCGCCAAGTTACAGTGTGTATATGGCCACTTTAGCCAGCCCAATTATCATTTTATTCTTGGGTGGATTTATGCTAGCAGATGGTGCGGTAAAATTTGACCTAGATAAAAACCTCACTCGAATTTTACTCAAGCCTTTTGGCAATAAACCTGCTATAATTTTACTAGGGCTAATGATTGTAACGGCTATTTTGTCGGCCTTTATGAGTAATACAGCTACAACGGCAATGATGATGACCGTTATACTTCCAATTCTTGCAAAGACTAAAGCCGGCGATCCCTTTAAAATAGCTTTACTGCTTTGTATTCCCTTCGCAGCAAATATTGGCGGTATTGCCACACCTATTGGTACGCCACCAAACGCAATAGTTATTGGTGCATTAACTAAAAGTGGCATAGATATAAGTTTCACTTATTGGATGGTGCTAGCTCTACCCTTTGTTATTGCTATGCTTGCAGTTACTTGGTTTATTTTATTGAAAATGTACAAACCTATCACAGATAGTATTGCTATGGATTTAACAGGTAGCTTTAAGAAAAGCACAGCTGCTTTTGTGTTGTATGGTATTTTTATTTTGACCATTGGATTATGGGTAACAGAAAGCTTGCACGGGCTTAGCAGTAGTTTGGTGGCTCTTGTGCCAGTAGCAGGCCTAACCCTAACTGGTGTTTTAAGCAAAGCTGATGTTCGCAAATTACCCTGGGAAGTTTTGTGGCTAATGGCTGGGGGTCTAGCTTTAGGTATTGTAATGCAATCTACCGGCCTAGCAGAATGGCTGATTAGCTTAATAAACTGGACCGTATTACCAGGTACGGTTTTATTGGCTGTATTTGCTATATGTGCAATTATTATCTCTAACTTCATCTCTAATACTGTAACTGCAACCTTATTAATTCCTATTGCCATCTCACTGGTTACCTCTGGTGCTATAGTTGGCATAGATATGCTGATACTTGGTTTAGTAGTTGCAATATCTGCAAGTAGTGCCATGATGCTACCTATTTCAACACCACCAAATGCCATTGCAATGAGCACTGGCCTAATACAAACCGGAGACATGGTAAAAGCCGGAGCAGTGGTAGGCTTAATCGGTTTAATTTTTCTAATTGCTTTATCTGTGCTTTACTGGCCACTTATTCACTAACCTCAAATCTTGTTTATTATGGAACCCATTTACATACTATTGATTGAAGATGAAGCAGAGGTTATGGATGCGCTGCTTCATGATCTTGCTGAAATTGAAGACGGTTTTCCGATTGAAGTTTCTTCAAGTGCGGAAGAGGCCAAAGAATTGCTGAAAAAGCTACTTGCTGAAGATAAACGCATTGGCTTAATCTTGAGTGATCACATATTACCTGGCCAAAATGGCGTAGAATTTTTGGTTGAACTAGCCTCACAAGCAGATACCGCTAATAGCAGAAAAGTATTAGTTACCGGCCAAGCTAGCCATTTCGATACCATAAAGGCGGTTAATCAAGCAGGGCTACATCACTACATTGCTAAACCGTGGACCAAAGAAGAACTCCTAGTAACCGTTAGAGAACAATTGAGCGAATACATCATTAATGCTCAAATAGACCCTCTACCTTATATGCCATTCATTCATTCAGAAAAATTGATCGAGTATATTCGTCAGCGTGGCTTAACTGGTGGCGAATAAAGCGGCTTAGCAAAACATATAAAGCCTGAATAGTTGATTATTCGGGCTTTTTGCCGCCAATTCCTTCAATTCTGTCCGTTAAATTTTTCTTCACATTGGAAATACTAGCTTTCTGGGTTACACGTATTTTACCAGGGTATAGCAACTTATGAATCTTATCTATTGCCAAATAAAGCTCTTTTGGTTGATCTGTTCCAAAAGTTAACTGCATTTCGTCATCAAGAAGTACAATCACCCCTCTATCAGACGGAGTTATATAACCAATAGTATTTACTTTTTTTCGTACTCCCCATCCTCCGTAATCACCTAAAGGGTCATAGCGCACAATTTTATAATTTTGGACTTCCTTGATAGAAAGGCGTTTTGGCTTCACGTGAAAGGGGAAGTATTGAAATACTATTTCACCATTTTGTATCTCAATGTCAAAGCGTAGTGTAAAAATAAAGCCTGGTATAATGATACCTACAATTGCCCAAACTAATACAATAAACCAATCTGGGGCTATACTCTCTTGTAAACCAGGGCTACTAGAACCACCTAAAACGACAGATGATATAAACCAAAACCAGACCCCAACAGCCATGGAAATAAGCAATAACCATAATATCCAGTTAGAAAACCGTTGTTGTTCTTTAAAAACAACCGCATTTATTTCATCTTGTGGTGAGCTTTCAGGTCCTTCTGTATTTGTTTTATTCGAATCCTTTTCTATCACAATATTGATAATTATATCTTTTAATTGGTATAAGATACATATTTATCCCAAAACCATTATCTCACTTTCAACTCTATGTCGTTCATGAATATGTTAAGCCGGTTACATATAGACTATCCAGAACTTAATTGTACAGAGGTTCCTATAACTAAAGAGCAAGTATTATTTAAAGAAGGAGATGCACTTAGCAACCTACACATCATACTAGAAGGCAAAGTTCGATTATTCAAAAAAAGCTTGTATAACGATGATTTGTTGGTTGTTGATACGTTAGGAAGAGGAAATGTAGTGGGAATTATGGCCTTCGCTACAAGACACCCATCGTTAACTACTGCCAAAGTTTTAGTTGAGGGAAAGGCTGTTCGAATTCCAACCCAAAGCTTTTATCAAACGATGGAAAAAAATCCGCGTTTATACCATACAGTCATGAGTATTCTAACACAAGATTTGGGAGAGCGTTACAGACACACCCTATTCAGTCAGTTAGATTTTGATGCCATTAATCACAGTTTAGACGAAGAAAGAGCTAGGTTGAAGAATACCCTTGCTGAGCTTGAAAAAACACAAACCAAGCTGGTACAAAAAGAAAAAATGGCTACGCTCGGCCAATTAACTGCTGGCTTTGCACATGAGGTGAATAATCCAGCTGCGGCTCTGATCAGAGCAACAGATGTACTGGTAGAACAATTGCCCCAATTAATGGCTAATAAAGACATAAAAAACTTTTTTACCCACGGACAAAAAGCAGAAGTTATGGATACTGAATCAATAAGAGACCGTAGCTCAGCCATTGCAAAAGACTTCCCAAAACTGAGCCGTAGTTTGCAAAGACTTGCGGCTCAAATGCCAGCAGAACTTATAAAAAACCTCAAAACTAAATCGGTCGAAGACCAAATAAGGTTCGCAAGATGGTTTGAAAGCGGCAAATATCTCAGAAATATTGAGGTTTCTGGCAAAAGGATAGCAGGCTTAGTGCAAAGCATGAAAAACTATGCTCGCCAAGATAAAAACGAACTAGAGCCCATGGATATTCGTCAAGGTATAAAAGACACCTTGTTAGTGCTTTCAAACCGAACAAAATTTTATAAACTTAAAACCCAACTAGATGAAACGCCACTTGTTAAAGCGAGAGCAGGTTCGTTAAACCAAGTATGGACAAACTTAATCATAAATGCATGCGATGCAATGGGTAAAGACGGAGAACTTAGTATTCATTCTTACCTTAACACTACTACAAATATGGTAGAAGTATGTATAAGAGATAATGGCTCAGGTATATCAGAGGCGGCTCAAAAACGCATATTTGAAGCAAATTTTAGCACTAAAGATAACGACACAAAATTTGGTCTTGGCTTAGGTTTACACCTATCAAAGCAAATTGTAGAAAAACACAAGGGCTACATTCGTTTTGAATGCGGCCAAAAGGGAACAGCCTTTTATGTTAGTTTACCTGCACATTCAGCAAAATGAGCCTATATTTGTTTTTATTGTATTCAACTTCATAACATATTCTTGATTGGCTGGTTTATACCTTCATATTCCATTCTGTAGGCACGCTTGTTCTTACTGCAGTTTCTATTTTTCTACTCAACAAAGCCTCATAGATGCTTTTGTTGAGGCATTAATCAACGAAATAAAGTCTACCTCAACAGACACTCTCTTTGAATTAGGCACGCTAAAAACCCTGTATTTTGGTGGTGGTACCCCTTCATTATTACCGATTGACGCAGTTGAAAAAATATTTTCTACGCTAAAGACGGTTTTTGATATGTCAAATATTGAAGAAATCACCTTTGAAATCAATCCAGAAAATGCTGACATAGATTATTTAACTGCCATAAAAAATATAGGTGTAAACAGGCTGAGTATGGGCGTGCAGAGTTTTCACCCGCATATTTTGCGCAGTATGCACAGAAGCCACACCAAAGAACAAGCGCAAACAGCAATAGAAACCATTAAAGAAGCGGGTTTTAATAGCTATAACATAGATCTTATTTATGCTTATCCGGCCGAGAGTATCGAAGAGTTGAAAAGTGATTTGGCTTCTTTTATTGCTTTAGATCTACCGCATATTTCTGCATATTCGTTGACTGTAGAGCCTGGCACTCGTTTAAAACAACAAATTGATAAAGAAAAAATAAAAGAATTGGACGAAGACTTACAGGCTGAGCATTTCGATCTGGTAAGTAAAACTCTAGCTAATGCAGGTTTTTCACAATATGAAACCAGCAATTTTGCTAAGCCAAACCAAGAATCTAAACACAATAGTAATTACTGGTCTCACAAAAATTATTTGGGGTTTGGGCCCGCTTCACATTCATTTCTTTGGTCAAACAATAGCAGCATTGCAAACCGTTGGGCCTCTCCAAGTGACCTAACATCCTACATCAACAACAATGGCTGCTTAGCTAAAGAAGAGCTTAAAGAATTACCCCTAGAAGAGCTGGCTGAAGAGCGCTTGATGTTAGCGCTAAGAACCAAAAAGGGCTTAAATCTTACAGAGTGGGAACAGCTCTACCAAACATCACTCACAAAAGCTCAAAATGATTTGCTAGAACAGTGGGTTGAAATTGGTTTTATTAACGCAAAAGCATGGGAAAATAATACCCTCATCTTGACTGAAAAGACTTTTGCTATAGCAGATCACATAGTCTACAGATTGGTTACTGCCTCTTAGCTTTTCCCAAAACAGAAATTAACGCCCTAGTAAATTAATTAAATGCGTGCTATTTGCAGAGAGCTCAAAAAGCTGGTCTTCAAAATTTGGTGGTCCTAGCTTGCCCATAACATTATTTGAAAAACCAAAACGCTCTTTAGGAATGCCAATAAATGAAGTGTCCAGTTTTCCATTGTCATTTTTATCGTGGAACACTCGCAGGGCGTACTTTCCCGCCTTTAACTGCTTGAAAGTATACGTTTGCACCTCTTTCTGTTGCATAGGCTGAATGAAATTGGCAATAACATCGCCATTTTCATTGAACAATTGCGCATATAAAGAACCCTTAGTAGACTTACAGTCAGCTATTTCAACCTTTAATTCAAAAGTTTCTATATCCAGTTCTTTAATATCACTTTGGGCATAAATAGTGGCGCATAAGCCGGTTACAAAAAATAAAAACCCGAGAGAGACAAGCTTAATCATGAAGTTACGTACGTGAATGAAGATTGATTATTAAGCGTTTAGCTTGAATATATGGTGAATTAACAGATTTTCTGGAAAATGATTCCATATAAAATAAAAAACATAATTGAATAACTACGAAAGCAATCTTTTACATTTCGTATATTACTACTTAACCAAATTTTGATCTAAAAGAACGTATTTAACCTATGGCAAAAATCGGCTTATTTTATGGCTCCGATACAGGTTGCACTGAAGAGGTAGCAAACAAAATTCAAGAACTACTTGGCGAAGACCTTGTTGAAACCACAGATGTTTTTGATGCATCCACTGACGACTTTGGCAATTACGACCTACTTATTCTAGGTTTATCTACTTGGTATGATGGCCAACTACAAAGTGATTGGGAATCGTTTTTCGACGATTTCAAAGAAGTAGACTTTACTGGTAAAACCGTTGCACTTTATGGCTTAGGCGATCAAGTTGGTTATGCACATAATTTCACTGATGGTGTTGGTATCATTGGTAAAGTAGTCTTAGAGAATGGCGGAAAAGTCATTGGCAACTGGCCAGTTGAGGGCTTTGAGCACGAAACTTCTATCAACGAAGAAGCTTGCGACAAAGATGGCTACTTTTTAGGTCTTTCATTAGACGATGACAACCAGCCTGAGCTTACTGAAGAGCGTATTGAAAAGTGGGTAGCACAAATTAAAGGCGAATTCGGTCTTTAAGTTCTTTCTCTTTTCAAATTCTGCATTATTAAAAGCCAAACAGGTTCTCTTGTTTGGCTTTTTTTATGGCTATAAACATTGAATCCACTTGGCATTTTTTGTCGAATCAATTAATATCAAAATCATAGCCATTTAGACAGCTTAAGTGACCTTCTTTTTTGTTTAGCCATGCAATATCATTGCCTAAATACAGCCAATACCCGATTTATGATATTGATTGCTACCTAGTTGCTCTTTTCATCACCTCTATTGCTAGAGCATCTACACTTTTTGCCGTATTAGAAAGCGCAACTACCGAAAGTTCTAGCTCTGGGATAAATGCCACGAATGAGGTATTCCCAAATGTTGACCCATTATGCCAGTACATACTAACGGTTGAGCCGTTTTCTAATTCAAATGGCTGCTCTACCCAGCCCAAACGCTGCGTGCGCTCACTATCTGGCAGCTCCAATTTTATATACTGAGTTGCCCACCAAGTAGTATAACTTTTGCCAAAATCAGGCTGCAAATGATCATTTAAGTAGGCATTAACAAAGGCTTTCAAATCGTTCAATGTTGCAATAAAGGTTCCGGCGCCAGCAATTTGACTATTAGTCCATCTAGGAATTGCCTTCCCATTTCTTAAAGTTGATGCCGCATAAACACTGTTTTGGCCCACAACTTCATTTGCAAGCGCCACATTCTTCATGCCAAATGGTGTGGCTACACGCACTTTAAAGTTATTTAATAAGCCTCTTCCATCCAAATAATCCATACCCGACGCTTTCGTTAGTGCTTGACCTAGTACCGCATAACCAAAATTTGAGTTGTTGACGTTTTTTTGTCTAATAGGATCTACCGAAACCAAATCCTCCATAAAAGCCTTTTCTCCATAGAAGTGATACGGCCTAAGAAGGCTTTTCAAACTCGACATTTGCATAACTGGCGACAATCTTGGCACACCAGAAGTATGGGTAGCAAGCGAAATTAGGGGAACATCGCCCATAGAGCCAGGCCATTCACTGCTGTCATATAAGTCTGAGAGTACCGTCTGAGAATCTACCTTTCCTTCCTTCAAAAAATCGGCGAATAGCGTTGCCGTGAAAACCTTTGAAACCGAAGCAATTTGATAATAATCTGTAGCGCTTGGTCTGCGCTGCAAATCTTTATTAATAACACCGGCATGTGCCTCGTAACTTTGTTCCCCCTTTTTTAGGTAAAAACTAACGCCTTGAAGCACAATATCTTCACTAAACCCGTCAATTATTGAATCAAAATCAGCTGAAAGTGTGGCGGGTAGATTTTCTGACACAGAACGTGTTTTTAAGTCCTTTATTGGCTTTGTACGGTAAGAAGGTGCATAAGTTGGTAGATGAATCATTAGTAAAAAGCATACAATTCTAAGAATCATACTCACATAAAACGGTTTGGTTTTGTCTTCTTCCTTAGCCCGCAACGTTCTAACCACTCTTGAAAGATTTGATAAAGCAAAAAGTGCCAGTGCACCTACACTAAAAACGGCAACAATGTCAATAACTCTCCAAAAAGACGCCCCGATTACAAGTCTTGAAATGGAGTTTAACAATAAGCTATAGCCTAATAATAGGATGAATAAAAAATAAATAACCTTTAAATAGGTTCCATTTACATAACCGTCGGAGGCTTTGGATTTACTAAAGAGGCGAACCGTGAAAATAATAATCCCCACAATGGATGTGAACACATAAACAACATCCGCAAAAGCGCCATTAAATCGTAAATAAAGTGCTGAAAATACTAAGACTACAAGCAGTAGCCATTCATTAAAGAGCTTGTTGAACATATTTCAGTTAATTGAAAAGTATAAATTTCGTAACAAAGTACAAGAACGTGCGAAAAAGCCTTAAATGCTAAAAGCTAATCTATTATTCTAACAAAAGACCCTATGTTTCATTCACGATTTTCCTTTTTATTTATCTTTGCACTTGTCGTTCATTTTGGGGTTCCTAAAGCAGACATAGTTGCACAATCTATTGAAATTGGCCCGCTAAGCTTTGGTAACTCCAAAAATCATGACGGTATACGGTTCAACTTTAGAGATAAAGATGTTGAAACAATAAATGGGGTAAATATAACCATATGGAAGTCTTATGGTAATAACACCTCTTTGATACGTGGTTTAGCAATAGGCTTGCCTTATGCAAATGCTGGTACCTTGAAAGGTGTTGGCCTTAGCCTATTAGCAACCGTGGCTGATCAAGAGGCAAAAGGCATCTTAGTTGGTGGATTAGCTACCGTTGTTGGAGAAAATGCAAATGCTAGTATGTTTTCAGGTCTTGCAAATGTGGTGGGAGGAAACGGTAAGGGCTTAATGCTAACGGGGCTTATGAATATAAATGGAGAAGATTACAAGGGCATGCAACTAGCAGGATTAGGGAATATTACTGGCGAGAATTATAAGGGACTACAGCTTGGCGGACTAATGAATATTGTGGGGGAAAACATGCACGGCGCCCAGTTTAGTGCGCTAATGAATATAAATGGGGAAAGTGCTCAAGGAGTACGTGCAGCTGGTTTGATGAACATAACTGGAGAAAGCTCTAGAGGTTTTGACGCTGCTATTTTGATGAACGTAACGGGTGAAAACGCTAAAGGCTTTGCTGCCGCTGGCATAATGAATGTGAGTGGCCATGAAATGCGGGGATTTTCTGTTGCCGGGCTAATGAATGTATCTGAACATATTAAAGGCATTAGTATTGCAGCCGCAAATGTTGGGGTGAATTTATCGGGCACGCATGTTGGTGTAGTCAATTTAACCAACCCGAAAATGGGTGATTTATCGGGTTTTGCTTTGGCACCCGTAAATATTGCTAGACACAACCAAAGTGGTTTTACTATAGGAATTTTTAATTTTGCCAAGAAATTAAATTCGAAAGGGCTACAAATAGGTTTATTCAACGTGGTTAAGAGTAATCCAAGAGGACTAAAGCTCCTTCCCTTCTTCAATAAAAATTTTAGGTAAAGCACCATTAATAACCAATAGTCTAACAATCTGAAAAGGTTTTAGTAGTTTTAGCAAAATTCTATAACACACTAAAACCTTTTTTTATGGCTCGATTATTCAAAAAGCGCAGCGCCACAAAAGGGCAAGCACCCGGCAGTTTAATTTTTGTAGGAAACCAAAAGGTAAAAAGCCTGTCTTATACCCATTGGCAGTGGAATAATGAGCAATTAGAAACCGATGAAGGCCAAGGTATACCCGTAGATTTTAGTATGCATGACGGCATGAACGCAAATTGGATTGCCATAACAGGCATACATGACGTGCTTGTAATAGAAAAAATTCAACAGCGGTTTAACCTACACCCTATGCTTGCAGAGGATATTGTAAGCAGTGCGCAACGCCCGAAATTAATTGATTATGGCGACTATCTTTTCGTAACGCTTAAGACCCCAATTCTTAACCCAGAAACAGAACAGGTAATAACAGATCAAATTAGTTTTATACTTGGGGAGGATTTTCTAATTAGTTTTGAGGAGCAACAAACGCCCTTATTTGACGCCGTAAAAAAGCGAATTCAACAAAACGTAGGTCGTATTAGAAAAAGTGGCGATGACTACCTCTTATATGCACTATTAGATACGGTAATTGATAATTATGTAGAAATAATTGAGCAGTTGGGTTCTGAAATTGACGAAATGGAGTCTAACATATTATCTGAACCAGAAGATGATGCCCTAGATTTAATCAAATATTACAGACACGAATTACGACTTTTGGGGAAAATATTAAAACCTATCGATGAACTTAGCTTGCAAATGCAACGCTCAGAAAACAGCATCATTAGCGCAGAACTCAAGCCATTTATCATAGATCTCAGAGATTTAGTACTACATGCTTCAGAGAGTATTGACTCCTACAAATCAATACTTCAAGATTATCTAGTACTTTATCAAAATGCTTCTTCTATGAAGATGAATGAAATAATGAAAGTACTAACCATGTTCAGTGCTTTTTTTATTCCCTTAAGCTTTCTAGCTGGGGTTTACGGCACTAACTTCGCCAACCTCCCGGAAACACAATGGACCTATGGCTATGCCTTCTTTTGGGGGCTTATTATTCTTACAAGTGGCTCTTTGGTCATTTATTTCAAAAGAAAAGGCTGGTTTTAAAGAATTATTAAAAATAATTAAATAAATACTTGCATAGCCCACGCCATACTCCTTATATTACTCTCACTTACAAATGACTGCATCACTAGGCCCGGTTTGGTAAAGCAAGCCGGGCTTATTTTTTGTCCAATAGTCAAACATTTGTAGCCACTTCCAACCATGCAATGCAGCATTTAGTCACAAATCACTAAGTTTTTCAAGTTCCTTAAGTAATTTTAGTGCAAAATGGAAAACTCAGAATGAACAATTATCAATAATACGCCAGCTTGTCTTTCCCATATCGTTTTGCAATCAGCTCTCTCGCATTTATAGATTTTTTCATAGTTTTTTTTCCCCTTAGATGCTCTGCTAAGATCCGTTTAGCCTATTCAATTGCTCTTTTATAGGGTTATGATATAATATATCAGAATTTAGGGTTTTTAATGATAGAAAATCATTAGCAATGAAGACCCAGAAAGGGTCATATATGGATAGAATAGAAAAGCTGTATAAAAGCTGCG
>Ga0136561_1000021_pt1 | contig 60105 bp, 62 predicted proteins | sample AntRauMeHopE1498_FD_104641 | JGI IMG/M metagenome (GOLD analysis project Ga0136561, IMG submission 104641) | Saline lake microbial communities from Rauer Islands, Antarctica - Metagenome Hop E1 #498 | ecosystem: Environmental > Aquatic > Non-marine Saline and Alkaline > Saline | place... | reverse complement strand
TCGTGATGGGTGGATTGTATACTGTGAAAGGTGGTACACCATACCCAAAGCTGCTGCCATAAAGAGCATGCTGGTGCCACCAAAGCTGAGCAGTGGCAGGGTGATGCCCGTCAGGGGGAACACGCCTATCATTGCCGCTATGTTAAGCATAACATGAGCACCAAACCACCCAAAGACGCCGGCAGCCAATAACTTCAGTCGCATATCTATTAAGCCGTCCATAACCTTCAGAATACGCATCAGTAGAGCGACGAACAAAGCAATCAGCGATACGAGCCCGACAAAGCCAAATATCTCACCCATAATTGCAAACACCGAGTCATTCACAGCTTCGGGCAGGTAGCCGGTCGCCTGCACACTATTGCCAATCCCAACACCAAATATTCCACCGGTGCCGATCGCAATTTTTGCATGTTGAATATGATAGGCAGCACCGTCGGTCGTCGAAGTGCTATCGCCTTCAAGAAAAGTAGCGACGCGAGCCATGCGGTGGGGCGCGATAACAATAAATACAAGCATCGCGGCTAGGGCCGCTGCAACAACCACTGCCCCAACCCGCCGATTGATTCCTGCCACAAATAGCATCGTCAGAATGATGGCGGTCAGCGACACGCCAGTGCCAAGATCTTTTTGAACGATGATAACGATGATGAGCGCTACCGCCGAAACCACCGCAGCGGGCAATAATGTCTTGCGAAGGTTATTAATCTCCCCCTCTTTAGCCCGGGCACCCAAAAATACCGCCAAGTAAGCCAGCATGCCGAACTTCAAAATCTCTGCCGGTTGAATGCTTCCTAAGATTCCCAAGTTAAACCACCGAGTTGCCCCGTTGATTTCTTGGGCAAACGGCAGCCCGGCTAGTCCAGCCAAGGCCAAAACAACGCAGGCAACCAAACCAAATATCAACAGCTTTGAGGCGTGCTTAATAATGTACAGGTACGGCAGTAGCGCCATAATCACAAAGGCGGTTGCGGCAATCACAATGCTAATAATTTGTTTTAAGAAGAAGTAAGTATCGGAAAAATCCGAACCGAAGGCGTTGTTTAGCACGTTGGCCCGCTGCGGGCCAATCGCATACATAATGACCAGGCCAAGAAGCATTAAAATTCCAGTAATCAGAGCAATGAGGTAGTCGGGCCGGTGCTTACGCACAACGTCTAAAGACGACTTGCCAGCGTTCCACCCGCGGTCTCTCATGCTAAATGTGGCCCCCGGCAATCGCAAGCATTACTCCTAAGAATGACATGACGGCAGCAATTACCCAGAATCTCATCGTCACCTTTGTTTCGGGCCAGCCAATTGCCTCTAGGTGATGGTGAATCGGAGCTGATATAAAGATCTTCCGCTTGAAAACCTTCTTACTAAATATCTGAATCAGGCTCGAACCAGCCTCGATCACAAAGACAAAGCCAATGATTGGAAGAAGGAACAGCGTATCAGTTAACATCGCCACGACACCAAGCGATGTTCCCAGCGCAAAACTCCCGACGTCGCCCATAAAGAACCGGGCTGGATAAATGTTGAACCAGAGGTAGCTGAGCAGTGCACCGACGACGGTGAAACAGAAGCCTGCGATCATGGCATTACCCTGCAGTAGCGCAATCACACCGAAGCCACCGAAGGCTATGGCGGCCAGACCTCCAGCTAATCCATCGAGTCCATCGCTGATATTGACGGCGTTACCGGCAGCAACCACGGCGAAAGCAAACAGCGGAATGATTAGCCAGCCGAGCGCTAGATCGCCGTAAAATGGAATATGTACAGCTGTAACGCCTAGGCGTTCGAAAAAGAACCACCCAAGGCCAACGCCTATCACCGTGATCATTAAAAATTTCAGCTGAGAGCGCAGGCCGGCCACCCCTTTACCATCGCCGCGGACGTTAATAATATCGTCGAGCAGCCCTACCAACGCACCGCCCAGAAGAGCTGCTAGTGGCAACCATGTCTGGCTTCTTTCAAGATTAAAGAAGAAGGTAACGATTGTAATCGCCAGCACGAAAATAATGCCAGCCATAGTTGGGATATTGCGTTTAAACTTATTGGCGTGAAGCTTGGTGAAGACCTTCAGCTGTTCGCCGGTAGTACTCTGAGTGCGTTGTTTCTTCCAAAACTTAAAGCGGTACGCCATAAAGGTATAGATCGGCGTCAAAAACATGGCAATCAAAAACGCCGCCAAGCTTAGCAGAAAAGTGGTGGTCAGCTCATTAGTGAGTACTTCTAGCGTAAAATTCATATCATCCTCTCGGTTGGAGCTTTAGGTATTCAATCATCCAGTTTGAAATGTCGGTGAAAATCGGTAGCGCATCGCGGGCTCCTTGAAATTCGCGGTCTTTGCCCGACACTTGCACCATTATGACATACTCGGGCTTCTCAGAGCCACCGTATCCAACGTAACTCGCAATCGTCTCAGTTGTACTGTATTGACCGTCTTTGATCACCTGGGAGGTCCCTGTCTTGCCACCAACGCTAAATCCGGCCCGGTCTGCTCCTGGAAAACCAGTTGCGCGAGCGTTCGTCAACATTTGGCGTATTTCAGTAGAAGTAGATGGCTTGATTATGCCGCGGGCAACCGGCTCAGACTGGGCCCTCTCTCTAAACCCTCCGTCCTCCATGTAGCCATCAATAAGGGTTGGTGCATAGTAATCACCGCCATTGACGAGAGCAGCGTAGCTGGCCGCCACCTGAATCATGGTCGTCTCCATCCCCTGCCCAAATGACATGTTTGAATACCTAACGGCGTTACCTGTCGGCTGATTTGGCGCGATAATCGTTCCGCGGGCTTCATTAGCAAGTTCGATACCGGTCGGCTGCCCCATGCGGAACTTATTATAAAAGTAGTCGTAGATTGTTTCCCGGGCTGCTGGCGTAATCTGGGTTCCGTTGCCAAGCCGCTGTGCCAAGGTTACAAAACCGGTGTTTAGCGACCACTGCATGGCTGTTTGGAACGTTATTGTACCCGTTCGCCCCTTTGTTGCGTTCGTGATTGTTCGGTCCTCAACCCGTATCGAGTCGGTGTTAACGAATGTGTCAGACGGCTTGGCGACGTTTCTATCGACCGCCGTAGCCATAGTAAAAGCCTTAATAGTCGACCCCGGTTCAAACGGCGCCGAAATGACGTTGTTATTAAACGCTCCCTCGGTAGTAACCCTGAAGAACTCGCCCGGTTTATAGCTGGGGAGGTTGGCCATAGCCATAATCTCACCATTTCGAGGGTTCATTACGACTGCGCTCACGTTCGATGCTCCAGTTCTCTCAACGGCCGCCAGTAAGGCCTGTTCAACCTTTGATTGAATCGACCTGTCAATCGTTAGCACGATATTCTTGCCATCTTGCTTGGGGATCCGCACGTTGTTATTACCAATCGTGAGCGGTACATTACGGACGTCGGTCACCACCTGCAGGCTTCCGTCCCTACCCTTCAACTCGTCGTTCAAGTAGCCTTCAATACCGTAGTTACCAATACCGTCATTGTTCACAAAGCCAAGTAGTTGAGCTGCCAGGCCCTCTTCAGGGTAGACTCGCTGTGATGTTTCTTGAAAGCCAATCCCGCGGAAGTTCTTATCCTTCAACTTATCGGCCTGTACTCGGGTCAGTTTTGTGGCAAGAATCTGATAGCGCGACTCTTTTTTATCAAGCAACGATTCAAAGCCAGCGCGAGCATTTCCACCGGCAACATCTTTGACACCCTTCACAATGCCTTCTTTGTCGGTCACTGTTTTAGGGTCGGCAAATAGCGTGTAGATAGTCTGATTCATCACCAATTTTACTGGCTCATCGCCGTTCTTGGCGTATATCGTACCCCGGCTGGCTGGAATAACAAATCGACTTTGCTGTTCGGCGGCGGCAAGCTCAACGTAGTAGTCATGCTGAATCACTTGCAGGTAAAACAATCTGCCAATAAAAATAGTCGCAATAAGAAGTATCGCGACGGCGAGAATGCGGGAGCGGTTACCTGTGAGGAATGCTGTTTTCATAAACTTTATAGTGACATTTATTCGACGAATTCGGTGCTAGTTGGCGTGGTCATCTCGCGGGCGACAGCACTATTCTTGATTGTCTCGAGTGCTGTTAATCGTGCGTTTTCGATTTGAAGGTCTGCCTTCTCTTCGGAAAGCGTCGCGATCTGACTATCGATTTTTTGTGACTCATAGTCGAAGCCGGTTGCCTTGGTTGCTTGAGTTAAATATATCAAGCCGAGCACCGTAATCATAAGAGCAACAAGAATTGTGTGTGCCACTGGCCCGAGCTTTATGGCCGAGACGAACCGAGTGGTGTTTTGGTTGCGCGACCAGTTTTGCTGGCGACGACTAGCGTAAAACGTGTTTGGTTGATAGGACATGTGGTGGAATGTTTCTTTTTTTGTTTGTTTTTTTGGCGCTCTCACCCCCGAAAGAGTGAGAGCAATCGGTCGATTACTTTACGCGGACGTTAACCACTTGTGGTTGGCCCATGTACTGTACGGTGATGTGAATTGGCATTGTATGCCCCTTCCTGTGTTTGTTTTATTTTTTCACTGCGACGCGAAGTTTTGCGCTTCGGGATCGCGGGTTGTGAACATCTTCGGTGGCTCCACTAATCGGCTTTTTTGTCAGAATGTCGAGCTCGGCTTCGAGGCCAGAGGCGACTTGTTCCTTCATAAAGCGTTTGACAGGACGATCTTCCAGACTATGGAAGCTAATTACCCCTACCCTTCCGCCGGACTTCAACAGTCGCGGGAGCAATGGCAGTAACGCTTCTATTTGTCCGAGCTCGTCGTTAACGGCAATGCGGAGCGCTTGAAAGGTACGCGTGGCCGGGTGGGTTCGTTTCCATCGGCCGCGATGGTTGTTCGCTATCACAGAAGCGAGTGTTTCAGTATCATGCAATGGTCGGTTGTCGGCTATCACTTCAGCCAAGCGCAGTGCCTGCATGTACGGTTCTTCGCCGTACTCGTGAATGATGCGTGCCAATTCCTTCACCGATGACGTATTAACGATGTCTGCAGCCGTTACCGGTTGCCGACGATCCATACGCATATCGAGTGGGCCATTGTTTTTAAAAGAAAACCCTCGTTCGCCCTGATCGAGCTGTGGTGACGACACCCCCAGATCAATCAGGATCAGTCCAAATGTTCTGCCTTCTTCGCTCAGCTGCCGGGCGGCAGAAAGGAAGTCGGAGTGCATCAGGCGCACGCCTTTGTTGGAAAGTTTCGACAGATGCCCTAGGGCGTAGTCGTCGCGATCAACCAGGACGCTATCCGTGTAGTTACCTGTTTTTTCAAGGATCGGTTGGGCGTGGCCTCCAAAGCCAGCAGTCAGGTCAAGATAACTCTCGCCGAGCGCTGGGTCAAGGACCCGCATAACTGACTCAAGTAGAACAGGAATATGATGTGGTGGATGTTCTTTACTCATTACTTGTAAGTATACCTTACAAGTGATTCGAGATCACCTAACTGATAGTGAAGCTGTTTGTTTTCGCATGTGTTTGTTTTAGTGTGTAAGTCGAGCTGAAGGCAGCATGTGGGGGTTACGAAAGTAACTCATACCCGACTGCCAGCAGCTCTGTTGAGAGACTTATGTGAGGTGGAGTTTTTTGGGAGGTGTGTTTGTTGAGGAAGGTGCTTCGGATTGTTTAATGTGTTCCGACGTCCACGCCTCACTACCAGATAGTTGATCTCGAGAGTATTCTCTTGCTAGTTTAAATTGTTAAAGAACCGACGATGTATATAACGTTAGTCTGATGCCATCAGGCGCCAGTACTTCCCTGCCCGAACCGCGACAACGGCTCGGTCGATATCAGCATAGTCGAGCAAGTGCTGCTCGAAAGTGATTCGACCCTGCTTGTCATCAAGCTCGGCTTCTGTTTTACCCCGGCGGAACTGGACATTTATGTCGGCCGTCTTCTCATCAAGAATACTGGTCGACGTGTTCAGGGCCGTTTCAACGTCTTCATCCCATACCATTTTTGGGTAGATATGAAGATACCGACCAAAGCCTCGCGTTATTATGACACCAGAGTTAAATTCTGTGCGAACTTCGACAGGTATCGTCAATCGACGTTTATCGTCTAGTTTTCGTTCAAAATAATCTACTTGGGCCACGCTAGTCCTTTGATCGCCGAAGCGTCATGGGGTTTGTTATTTTTAATGTATTGTTTGTCTTAGTGGGCTCTTTTTTTCCACTGGCCTCACTATACTACCCACAATTACCCACTACAACCCCCAATTTTGACAATACCCCGGAAGTCTGGTGATTTATCCACAGAACTGTGAATAACTGCTTACGGTTAAGGGGTAAGAAAATACCACGGCTTGATTACAAACCGTGGTATTTTTGATTACAGCTACGTCTAGCCTGCTAGCGAGCTAGCGGCTGAAAAGGAACTGGGCGACCTGTAGGTCATACTGGGTGGTGACGTTTATCGCAAGCCATCCGGTAAGAACGGCGACGTTGATTGCGACTGATACTACCAGGGCGGCATTCTTAAAGTCTTCTCCAACTGACGGCGCTTTTGCCGATGCAGCGCGCTTTTTAGAAGCTGTTTTTGGGCTTTGTTTCTTTACCATATCACTACCATAGAATAGTGGTTGTGCTATGTCAATGAGTCAGTCGTTTTGTTTCGCGCTCGATCACTTCACGCAGGCTCGCCACCGTCTGGACTTGAGGCGAATGCTCAACCGTGTCAAAGACAGACAGTTCCGGCGCGAGCCAGTAGCCAAGTGCGTTCAATGGCAGTCCATCGAACGACAGTAGCCGATCATCAACTAATACTAGTTGGTCGGCCGTGCCGCCGCCTAGCTCGGCAGGAAGGGTGAAGTGGTCGCCTTGCCACCATTCCGCAATCAGTTCGCCCTTGTGTGAGCGATCGGTAATAAGATGTGGCACGTCGCCCATACCAGCTGAACGAATCTTCATCTCCTGGCCACGCGGTGAACCGTAGGTTAAGATACCAAACGGGCTCCCTTGGCTTCGGATATAGTCAATCAGCTCATTAGTTCCATCGAGCAGCATGGCCTCGCCCTGAGCTCGCTTTACGAATCTTTCCTCAACCTTTTTAGCTAATTCCTCACCCACCAGATCAACTATTCGGTCACGAATGGCGAATGACGCACCAGTTTTGTCTGATTCCTGGACTTGCCGATGAATAGTCTCGGCGCTCTGTTCACTGACGCGGCTAAGTTCTTCAATCATCATATCTGCCCCCTTGATGGTGTCGTAAATGGTTCGGTCGAAATCAATTAAATAGAAGGTTGTCATATTAGCGGTCCTTTTCGTATAAGCTCATCAGAACAGCAGCAAGCTTGGCACCGTTGTGGCGAATCAAGGAACGCTTAGCTGGAATAACGTCGCCCGCCACGGCGCTTGCCATTTTGCCCAAAAGCGGTGCCCCAACAGCCCGGTAGTGAGCTACATCCAGTCGATCGCGGTCAACCGTCGTAATGACTCCCCCCTCTTCGGCGTAGCGACGAGCGATGGATGACGATGGCCGGGTGTTGTTGTAGATCACGCAATCGAGGAACTCAGAACCGGCAAAGCGCTCGATCTCGGTGGCATGGTCGGACACACTAAAGTGATCGGTTTGGCCGGCTTTACTGACAAGGTTCGAAACGTACACCTTAAGAGCGCTGGTGGTGCGGAGCGCTTCGCCGATACCATCGATCACCAGCAGCGGGCCCAGTGACGAATAGAGGTCGCCGGGAGCTATAACGACAATGTCAGCCTGCGCAATGGCGCTTATGGCCATTGGGTTGGCCGTTGCCGACGGCACCAATGACAGCGTCGCCTTTCGGGGGTCGCGTTTAAAATACTCAGCGTCTATCACCCGTTCGCCGTTGAGCTCAATGCTAGCATCGGGCCAGGCCATTTTTAGACGAACATTGTCGAGTGTGGCTGGAATGACCGTTCCGTTAATACGAAGAATTTCTGAAGCTGTTTCAACTGCATCGGCAAAGTCACCGGTCATCTTTTCTAGTGCTGTTAGCAATATGTTTCCAAACGAGTGGCCAGCAAATGTCCCCTCCCCAAAACGAAATTCAAATAGGTCGCGGACTTTTGGGGAATCGCTCAGTGCGACCAGGCACTTGCGAATGTCACCGGGCGGCAAAGCGCCTAGCTCATCGCGCAGCACGCCTGTACTCCCACCGTCATCAGCCATGTTTACAATCGCAGCGATCTGGGTGGTATGTTCTTTTAAAGAATTAAGAAGGTTGAAGCTGCCGGTGCCGCCACCGATAACGGCAATCTTTACTTCTGCTTTAGAAAAGGGATCTTTCATACGTCTATTGAATCACATCTTCACCGAAATGTTTTTGCAGGCGAATTTTAATCGAGCCCTGGTGCCTGCCCAGCATACCGCTGAGCTCTGCCACGTTCAGTCCACTCTGAAACTCCTGCTTTAGCTGCGAATCGTGCTCGGGCGTCCACGGCCGATAGGCGTTGGGGTATGTTTTACGCATTTCGGCGATTTTATCTCCCCAGCCAGAAACTTTCTTAGCAACCGGGATAGTCCGTTTTTTAGAGCCATCAACCAGGTGAGCAAATCGCTTGGCATCGCGAACTGCCTGTGTACGAAGGATTTCATCAATCGCCCGGGCGTCCTCACTCACCCGCAGGGCAACTTGGTTAATGCCAGAAAGATACAAACTATCTAGGCGCTTAACCCGGCTCAGAGCGACGTAGCCCATCCCCTCGACAAAGGCTTTGCGGAGGTCAATCTTGGCAGCATCCAACGTCATCCCCTGCGATTTGTGGACCGTAATCGCCCACGCCAGCCGCAGTGGAATTTGGGTAATACTGGCGCGCTTTTTATCACCGTCACGCAGCTCCCAAGTATCGGGCTGCATAATCACTTCTTTACCATTTTTGAACTTTACAATTGGGTATTCAGTGTGCGGCTCAAAATCAATCACCGTCCCTAGACTGCCGTTCACGTATTTTCGCTCAAGGCTATTCTTAACCGACATCACTAGAGCACCCTGCTTAAGTTTTAAGGCGGCCGGCGCCAGCACCGATCGCTGCAATGACTCGACGTAGCCTTCGCTGCCAGTGGTCGATTGCTGGTAGGTTATCTCGTCGCCCTCTAGCTGCTTCAGCTTCGCCAGGTTAATCGAATCAACGTCAATGTTAACGGTATGCAATTCGGTCAGTTGCTCCAGGTCATCGGGGTAGACTTCGGTGCGTGCCAGGAGCGCCTCGGCGTGGTGACGGCGAACATCACCGGCCCGAATCGCATTCAAGATATCCAGCAGTGACTCATCATCCTGACGGTGCTGCTCTTCAAGGTAACAAATCACAGGCTCAAGCTCTTGCCAGACTTCAGAATTAACCACAAAGCCACCGGCCCGCGAATCGCCCCTGTTAATAGGAGGTAGTTGAAAAAAGTCGCCACTCATAATAATCTGAATACCGCCAAATGGTTCGTCGACCGCGCGGACTGTTCGGCAGACCTCATCGATCATATCGAGCCGAAAATCATGCAGCATGCTAATCTCGTCGATCAGTAGCACGTCTGTTTTTTCAATAATCTCGCGCCGCCCTTTAGCGACATGGTCACCAAAACTGGGAGGCAGACTATCTTGCACCCCTATGCCGCTCCAGCTGTGAATCGTCGTGCCACCCAGGTGGGTCGCCGCAAGGCCGGTTGTTGCCGTTACCGACACGTGCTTGCCCTCGTGCTTGGCCATCTTAATAAATTGATTCAACACAAACGTCTTACCGGCCCCCGCTGGACCGGTCAAAAGGACACTCTCCCCAGAGAGCATGATCTCTAGTGCTAAACCCTGATTCATATTCCCCTTATTATAGTATGTTTAAAAGACAAAAGTGGATTAATTATCCGCGCGGTGGCTCCCCCTCGGGGTCGTCTAGGGCGCGTTTGGCTTTTATCTCGTAGCGGCGGCCGGTAATTTCGCTGGTAATGTAATCTTCGTTAATAAGATTTACAAACATATCAAGGTCATTGCCGTCCATAATAATAATGGCGCCGGCATCATCGGTCATCAGCTCTAGCTTCATGTCATCAGCGTATTGAATCGCCTGTTCCTGCGTTACGGCTCCTACTTCAAGTTTCTGCAGCTTATTAACCGCTTTCTTACGCTCGCGAACGGCTGTTTGCAAATCCAACCCATCTGGGAAGCTCAGCTTGAAATGCTTTTCAATCTCGGCGACCTTTTGGTCGGCCAGTAGCTGCTTTTTAAATTCGTAGTTAAATAGTCGTTCGAATTTGTTTTGATTGAAAATAAAAATGTCTTTATCGACGATCAACACTTGGCTGTCAGTCGGAACCTTCCAGCCAAATTCAGGGGTGAAAGAAGAGAAAGTGCCATCGCGAAACTCCCAAGAAGTCGTCCCATGCAGCACGTTGCCAGCGCTCACCTGCTTAATCACGTAGAAGCGTTTTTTGGCATCTGTTTTATAGGTAAATTGAGCAACGATCGCTTTAATCCGCTTAAACTCATGTTCCTGCTCGCTAAATTCAACGATATCATGACGCTCGTGCTCAATCAGGTGGATCAGTGTGTCGGCGTGCTTTACTTTTTCTAGTTCAGTTCTCAGCAGCACATTATCTTCTTGTTCACTCAGCTCGTAGTCACGAACAGTTAGGCCGGTGCCAGCACCCAGCTCTACCTGGCTCATCATATCAAGCAGAAACAGCGGCTTCAGCTGGGCGTCGAGCTGATCGCTTACCCTCGTGCTATACGGCGTATAATTTCTATTTACCAAAAAGAATTCAACATTTAATTCATGTTTGTGTCCATCGGTCTGGTTGGCCCAGTTAAAAATGTCGGTCGGGATGCGGGCGGTTTCTTCTTGGTTCATAAGTCTCTTTTCGTTAAGCAACAGAGCCTACTATAGCCGTCCACAAGCATAAGGGTCAACGATAAAATTCACAACTATATTTCAACAAGGTCAATCACGTAGCCATCAAGTCGCTTGGTTCGGGCTTTATTAGCCCATTCATCGGCCAGCTCATTGCCGGGGTCACCTTCGTGCCCCTTCACCCAGGTCAGGGTAGCCCGCGATGTTCCGTAGAGCTCGAAGGCTTCTTGCACGATATCCAAGTTCTTAATCTCGCCGCCTTTTTTCTTCCAACCTTTGGCCGCCCAGCCCGGCGCCCAGTTGGTAATAACGTTAATCCAAAATTCACTATCGGTAAAAATGGTGCATTCCTCGCCTTTTGAGTCGGTCATCGCGGCAATCAACGCCTTGCCTTCCATGCGAATGTTAGTTGAAGTGAGCTCGTTCCCCACCATCCATGGTTGCATTTCTTTTATCACTGAAAAGCCCCCTGGGCCAGGGTTGGGGCTGCAGCTGCCGTCGGTATAATAAATGGTCATGCTTTCTATTCTATCATCTCGCGAATCGCTGTCGTCATGCGCCTAGCGTGATTATTGTTATCACGGCTGGTGACCTGGCTCAAGTGATCGGGGTTGCAACAAGGATGAAAGCCACACTCATGGTTTAGTACCTTGCCGGGCGTCAGTGATCTGCCGACCGCTGCCCACACCACTCGGTGCGCCATGCGTGGACCCATCGGGTAGCCTACGCTTTTGAGGGCCGGGCCATAACTCAGCCGGCCGTAGCCATCAAACATAAAACTCCCGCCGAAACTGGCTGGCTTAACGTAATACGTTCTGGTGACCCAGCAACCAGTGGTGTCATCGATGGTGATCTTTGATATAGCATTTGGGCTCAGCGGCGCACTTTTTGGATCCTGCATGTGGGGCACGCAGCGCTTTTGCAGTGCCCTCAGCGCGTAGACCGATTCATCTATCGATGGCAGTAAAAAAGGCTCTGGCTCATCTTTCTCCCACAACGGTAGCAATGAGCCGTCTATACGAGTCTCATAAAAACGTGGCTCAGTTGATAGTAAACGGTCACGGTTCTTCACTCGATGCGTCACATCGTAGTGCCTCGGGTTCAAACAGGCCTGGTCGTCGCATACCCGCAGAGAATCCTTCTTGCACAAATCATCCAAAACCTCTCCGCCCGTATCAAGGCGCGCCAGGCTTGCCAGCATTGTCGTGTGTTGAGCCTTTTCAACGTCGTAGTCATGTATCACCCAGCAGCCAGCCTCATCATTAAGCGTAACGTCGCGCAGCGCCACCGCTGCCAAGGTGTTGCTGACTTCGGGGGAATAGTGCTCTAGGCGGGCCATCAGCTCTCGGGCGGCGTTTAAGCTGCTTTCAGATGTTTGAACAGACGAAAGCCAGCTCCCCTCTTTTGTCACAGGGAAGCTGGATACGTCTTCTGGCCGTATAGGCACAAGCGTTTTGTGGGCGAAGCCAGGCCGCATCATTCCGGGCCATAGGCTTTCGCTTAAAATCATGGCTACGCGTCGACGACGTCGATTCCGTTCCAAAAGGCAACATAATCAGCGTAGTCTTTGCCGACCCTCTCGGCTGATCCGGCTTTTGGTTCTGGGTAGTACCAGGCGCCAAATTCATTGGTTTCACCACCAACAACGGCGTCGTAGTAGCTGGCTTCACCCTTCCAGTGGCAAGTGGTATGGTGGTCACTGTCTTTAAAAAGTGCCATGTTTAGTGATGAGGGCGGGAAATACCAGTTTCCTTCAATGCGGATGAGCTCTTCTTGTGGTGCTTCCGCAAGCACTTCGTTATTCCAGGTTGCTTTCATAGTCCTAAGTATGAGCGACTTCGAGGAGCTCGTCAACCGTGACTCGTCGCTGCTCGGTAGTATCGCGGTCGCGAATCGTCACCGTACCATCTTCCATAGTCTGAAAATCGATTACCACGCAGAATGGTGTACCTATTTCGTCTTGGCGGCGGTATCGCTTGCCAATGTTACCATTGTCGTCCCAGGCGACTGCTCCGTAGATCTTTTTCATCTGGGCATAAATGTCGCGAGCCCGTTCAACTAGCTCGGGCTTGTTGCGTACCAGTGGTGAAATGGCATAACGAATCGGAGCAAGGTGGTGTGGCAGGCGCAAATAAATTCGTTTTTCGCCGTTCACTTCATCTTCGGTGTAGGCTTCCGATAAGACAGCCATTAATGCTCGTTCAGCCCCAAATGATGGCTCAATTACGTGCGGAACAAATTTTGTGTTCGATCCCTTCACGTTATATTCCATGTTTTTGCCACTGTTGTTTTGAATGTTCATCAGGTCAAAATCGGCGCGGTAGGCCAGGCCTAGCAGTTCTTCGCGGCCAATCGGAAAATCGTATTCGAAGTCGATGGTGCGCTTGCTATAGTGAGCTCGGTCGGCCTCTGGTACTTCCAGCTCATGAACCCGTTCGTCAGACAGCCCAAGGGCTTTTGTCCAAGCCCAAACCTGCTGTCGCCAATGCTCAAATGCTTCTTCCCACTTGGCTGGATCAACAAAGTATTCAATCTCCATTTGCTCAAACTCACGTGATCGAAAAATGAAGTCGCGCGGGCTGATTTCATTTCGAAAGGCCTTCCCCTGCTGGGCAAGCCCAAACGGTAGGTCTGGGTACAGTGTGTCGACAACGTTCTTATAGTTAGTGAAGATCCCCTGCGCTGTTTCCGGGCGAAGGTAACTAATGCTAGCCTCATCGTCGACTGGACCAACGTTGGTTTTAAACATCATGTTAAAAGTTCTAACTGGGGATAGGTCGTTCTTGTTTGGGCTCTTTATTCCGTTCTCAACAAATAACCTTGTCATGTCGTCCATGCTCAGTCCGACAGCGGAAAAACCAGAGTCTTTTAATAAATGATCAGCCCGAAATCGCTGCTTCGTCACCAGGTCTTCTACCAGAGGGTCGGTAAACGTATCAACGTGACCACTTGCCTGCCAGACTTTTTGGTTCATAAGAATAGCGGCGTCGATGCCGTACATATCGTCGCGGTCTTCGACGAACATCTTCCACCATAACTGCATGATTTTCCGCTTGAGCGAGGCACCGAGTGGGCCGTAGTCCCAAGTGCCGCTCAGACCGCCATACACGTCTGATCCTGGGTAAATAAATCCGCGTCGTTTTGCAAGTGAAACAATGTTTTCCATTTTTTGTTGGTCGTTCATAACTGAGACGTATTATAGCATAGCAAGGTTACCGCACATCTATCGCAGCGTGCTCACGCGCCACCGACTGGCACTCACCCAGCAGCTCGCTAATACCACCAATTTGAACTAAAATCTGCAGCGGCTTCGATGCGATCAGGCGAAGTAATTTGATATGACTAGCGGCGATCGATCCGTTGGCATTGACTGCGAAGCCTCTCTCGCCGTTATCGTAGCGGTAGTAGAGGTCGGCTGCGAGCGGCCTACCCTCAACGTCGAGAGTCAGGTTCAATTCGTGCCCAAGAAGGTCGGCGTAGCGAATATAAAACCAGGCCTGCACTAAATCGAGCGGCACGGTCGCCAAGTCTAGGCCGGCAAACACTTCCTGTAAAAGACGGAACCATTCTGGCTCATCGATTGTTTCGCTGGCCCGGGTCACCAGTTTCACGGCCGCATAGCCGAACTGCAGCCGATCGTAATCTTGCAGAAGTTTATGGTAAAACTGGATCAGCCGGGCCGACGTCAGGATCCCTAGCTCCCCTTTTCCTTCACCAATCACTACCTCACTGACCGCAAATAATTCAATGCCACCAGCCAGTTTACTCTTTTCTTTACGAACACCGCGAGCCATCACGCTGCGCCGGCCGTCGGGTGTCAAAAGTTGCAATATGCGGTCGGCCTCGCCGTAGTTGGTCCGCCGCAGCACAATCGCCTGGCTGCGCACCGTCTTCATAGCACGCTCCGCACAGCCGCAACAAGATCTTCCGGGCGCATGGTCGATTTGTCGACAATCCGTCGAATGCCGTACTTCCGTAGACGCTCAAGCTCAAGAGATTCAGCTAGGTTGGTGCAGGCAATCACCGGAACATCGGCGGTATCGGGGTGCGATTGTAATTCATGCAAAAGGGCCAAGGCAGTCGTGCCAGCCAGTAACATATCAACAATCAATACGTCGGGCACCCTCTCGTCGATTGCCACGATGGCGGCTGTGGCATGGCTGACCCGCTGCACATCATAGCCGACTGCCCGCAGAGCCCGTTCCTGCAAGTCAGCCTGCCAGTCATCGTCTTCAACTACAAGAATGTAGGTCATGAGAACAAACTGAGCTGCTCACTGGCTCGAAGCTCGACGTAAAAAGTCGCCCCGTCACGATGCCGGGTGACGCCTATGGTACCTTGCATTGCATCAGCAAACTGATGTGCCAGAAGAAGCCCCAGTCCACTGCTCTGAGGGCGAGATTGAATTGCCTGCGGCCCCCGCTTCGCCCGAGCGTGCAGGCTGCGCCAGACGTCAGCCGGAAGGGCCGGACCAGCATCGCGAACGCCGATTCGCACTACCCCGCGAGATTTAATAGACTGCACCTGCAGAATCACATCGCTGCCAGCCGCCGCATAATGCAGAGCGTTATCACTGAAGTTGGTCACAATACGCCTCAGAAGGTCGCGGTTACCTACCAATAGCAGCGGGCTACGACGGTGTTTGTAGCGCAAAGTTCGTTCATGGGCAGCAAACAGCGGGCTAAGCTCGGCCACAATATCGCGGCAAACCTGCTCAGGGTTAAGCGGCTCAAGCGCAAACAGCCCATCGTCGAGTCGGGCCGACTTAGTCAGGTCGGTCGTTAAACGCAAGGCGCGCTCTGACGTCAGGGCAATACGATCTATTAATCGCTGACGATCAGCCGGATCTTCAGCAGTTTCAAGGGCAAACGCCAGCTGGCGCACCAGCGCAAGCGGCGCTTTTAGTTCGTGAGCGGCGGCGAGCAGTGAATTAACTGCAAACGGCGCCTCCTCCGAATACTCCTCTCCACTTCCGTTCATAGTCCTTAGTGTACCACCCGGCGAGAGCGCCGACAAAGACAAGCAAGATGATTATTTATTGAAGGTAATTGAGCTCACCAGAGCATTGAAATCGGCCCGGAATGTCTCGGCGTCGGTTCGTAGTGTCACGGTTTTATCTCGAATTTTGAAGATAACTGCCGATCCTCTGATGTCGTTACTGAATTTGCCATCGAGTCGGGTACCAGTCTGCTCATCGGCCTTAACGGTGCTTGAGGTCAAATCACCTCGACGTACCGCTGTCTGGTACGAATTAATCACCTGGTCATAGTCACGCGATTCAATCAAAACCCTCAGGGCGAACTGGGTTGAGTTACTGAGCGGTGGAACGGCGACTGGGTTAAGATAGGCCTGAAAAGTTGATCCGCTTGAGGCGTCTTTTTCAACGTACTGACTCCATGTTTTTGGATAATCAAATACCAGACGACCGTAGTCTTCCGGCCCAACGAATTGACGGTTAGGATCTTTTTCGCGCACCTGAAACTTGGCTTCATCTTGATCGGCCTGCACCTTGCGGGCTTCAGCGACGGCGGTGGCAACCTTCGTATCAACATTATCTCTTTGGTCCATATAATTGATGAGCGCCCACACCATAAACCCAACCGCTACTAGCGTGGTGATAATTCCGACGATGCCAATGATAAGCCACGTTTTTGAACTGCCAGATTCTAGAGATCGATTCATAGGGCTATTATAGCGTAAGCACCATTTACTTTAAAGGCTTGATTAGGTAGCGGTAGTGAGCACCCTTTTCGGAATCTGGCGTAAAGCCTTTTAGCGGGCTACCGTAACACAGCAGCACGAGCGAGCGCTCCAGCCGATTAGCCTCCCTCTGGACGGTCCGGACAAGCTTTCGGCCATCACGCTGGACGGAGAAAGCATAAACGAGCGTAGTTTCGTCTGGAAAGGCTGTTGTCCAAGCGTCGCGTAGTCGCACTGATACCCGCCGATCGCGTAGTGAAAGCAGCCGACTTACTAACCACAACAGCGGGTTCAACTCAAATCCTATCGCCTCCGCACCACGACGCGAGGCCGCCCGTAGCACTCGCCCGTCGCCGGAGCCAATGTCAACAATGGTATCTTTTTTACTCAAGGCGTACAGTTCGTCGAAAGCGGTAGCAACGTCGCTGTTATGCGACGGAACATATGGCGCCCCGATCGCGACAATCCCACCGAAGAAAAGTGTGAGAATGGCACCAACGATGAGCAGCTCCACCTAGGCCTCTTTGTCGAAGCGTCGCTTTATGATCGTAATATCGTTCTTTAAAGCCGTAAGATCTGCCTCAATCGATTCAGCGGCTGTCTCTGCCTCACGAAACTTTGTAACCGCTTGTTCGAGTGAAAAATCTTCGCCCTGGAACCAACTCACAAGTTCCTGCAAATCGGTCATTTTTTGCTGAATCGTTTTATCTTTGTCTGACATGTCGTACCTCCGCTTCAATCTGTTTGGTTAATGTCTCAATCTCAATCGTCTGCCCGATGACTGCGTTACCTCTCAAGATAGCATAGCCGCGCTCCAATACCGTTGCCGGGTTCAGTTCAGCCAACACACTGCGCGTGCTCGCCAGTAAGGCCTGGGTGCGAGCCATCCGCTCATCTAAGCGCTCGGTAATTCCAAAAAGCTCACCGCGCAGACGGACTTGATAGTGCTCAACGGCCTGCAGCAATAGCTGCCCAGCACTACTCGCCTGCTGTCGTACCGACCTGACAATGGCGTCACGGTCGGGTACTAGCATCTCGGCAGCGTGGGTCGGCGTGGCTGCCCGCACGTCGGACACCATGTCGGCCAGCGAGTGATCGATTTCATGTCCCACACCAACCATAGTCGGAATACGACTGGCGGCTATTGCCCGCGCTAAGGGCTCGTCGTTAAAGGTCGACAGGTCTTCGGCACTACCGCCGCCCCTAATAATCACCAGCACCTCGGCCAACGGTTCCTGTTGGTTCAAAAATTCAATCGCCCGAATAATTTGGTCGGCAGCTGGGTCGCCCTGCACCTGAGTGTGCGCAACCTGGACGTCGAGTCCGCCCCACCGTTCGTTAATAATCCGAGTAAAGTCGGCATAGGCCGCCGATTCGGTGCTCGTTACGACTGCGACTCGCTGCGGTATCCGCGGCAACGATCGCTTTCGTTCCGGGGCGAATAGCCCTTCGGTCTCAAGCTTGGCACGCAGCAGTTCAAGGCCTTTTTTGATCGAGCCTTCACCAACCGGCTTCACAGTTCTTACATTTAAATTGAAATACCCTTTCGGATTCAGTCGCGGTGCCGCAACAACCACCACCTTCATGCCATCCTCAAGCGGCGTACGCACCTGATAGACACCAGCAAAACAGTTGATCACTGCGCCGGCGTCCTTTAGCTTAAAACTAACCCATTTGCCTTGGCTTATCCTATATTCTGATACTTCGCCCACGACAGAAACACTCGGGTAGGCAAACTCGAGTGTTTGGTTGGTGAGCGCAACAAAATCACTGACTGATAGTAGGACGTCGTCCATATTTATTTACCGTTAGTTGATAAAATACGTAGCCAAACAGAATGGTCATCAAAATCAACGCTACCCGGGCTAGCAATGTTCCAGCTATCGCTACGTCGAGTGGCACTCCGGTTGTGGCCAAGAACGCAATCATGATCGCTTCGTAGACGCCAGCGCCACCAGGGGTAACAGACACAACGCTGGCCAGTGAGGACACCCCGAAGGCAACAAATAGTACGGCCGGGTTTATGACGAAGCCCAGTGACCAGAAAGCAACGAAGAGCAGCGCCACGTCGGCCAGATTGGCTAAGATAGCCCAGATAAATGGCTTTATTAAAATACGCTTATCTTTTCGAATCGCTACAAAGTCGTCGTGAATATCATTGAAGAAGCCTAGTATAAGCCCGTCCGGCACGACGCTCGGTTTCTTGCCGCGGGTTATGAACCCAACAAACCGATTCACCTTTTTAGTAAGCCACAATGAAAATCGAGTTATCCGCCTTTTACTTCCCAGCAAATATATCAGCCCAAGTGTCGCGCCAACAGCAAAAACAGCTAGCATAATACACAGCAACACCACCACCCGGCTGATCTGTTGTTCGAGAACAAGCAGTCCGACAGCGACCACCAATAGCACCACAAAACTCAAAAAGGTCAGTACAAACCGAACGATCTGAGCCATGGTCGAACGCCCCGGCTTAACGCCTAGACGGCTCAACACCCAGCTGAGGTACGAGAAGCCAGCCGCTCCCCCGCTTGGCAGAATATGATTCACAAAGTTGAGCTCAAGGGCGATTCGGGTCATCCGAAATTGAGACACTCCCTTTAGGTCGCCTTTTGAGCGTAAATAAGAGAAGATCATTCCACCAGTCGCAAAGTAACTAAAAAATTGTAGTGGGATCAGAAGGGCCAAGATAGCAAGGTTCACTTGGTCGAGCAGGTTCCAGGCAAGCACTATTTCAGGCCATGCTGCAATCACCACTATCGCTAGAAGAATGAGGGTAATTGTGGTGAGCCAACCTCGAAGTGACATATTTCGCATACCCCATCATTATACATCAGGTATAATGACTCTATGCACATTGCCCTTCTTGGCCGCCAGCCAGCAATTTCTATCGCTGAACTTGAACAGGTTTTTGGAGACGTCTCTTGGTTTTCCGATTCGTCGGCCCTGATTGAAACAGCTCAAAATGTTGAAATCCAGCGTCTCGGAGGTACTCAAAAAATTGGCCGCGTTATCCTAACACTTCCCACCCGGGACTGGCGAACAATTTCTATGAAGATCGTTAGTCACTATAGCAAAGAGTGGGGCTCGCGCGAAGGAAAAATAACCCTTGGCCTGAGCGCCTATGGCTTTGACGTTTCAGTTCGTGATATTCAAAAAACCGGGTTGGTTCTTAAAACAAAGCTAAAACAAACCGGCCCTTCTCTGCGCTTGATCCCCAACCAAGAAGCCGCCCTATCGACCGCCACCTCTCACCACAACAAACTTGGGCTGGCCGACAACAAAGTAGAGCTACTGATTGTTCGGGGCCGCGATCAAGTGGTTATTGCTGAAAGCCTTGGCGCTCAGAACATCACAGCCCTGGCTGCCCGCGATCAAGGTCGCCCCCGCCGAGACGCTTTTGTGGGCATGCTTCCTCCCAAATTAGCCCAAATTATGATTAACCTGGCTGGGCCTCTCGCCGCCAGTCCTACAGGTAGCCTCGACAAGCCCCGCGTGCTCGACCCGTTTTGCGGCACGGGTGTGATCTTACAAGAGGCCTTGTTACTACGCTACGCCGCCTACGGTAGCGACTTGTCCGAGAAGATGGTCCGCTTCAGCCAGGACAACCTAACGTGGCTCAAAGGCCACGCAGGCGTGTCAGAAGACTGGGAGCTAGCCGAAGGCGACGCCATGGACATGCACTGGCAACAGCCCATCGATGCCGTGGTTGCCGAAACCTATCTTGGGCAACCCTTCAGCGCCCCACCGTCGAGCGGCAAACTGACCGAAGTACGCGGCAACTGTCACCACATTATTTCCCGGTTTCTAAAGAACCTAGCACCACAGCTCACCGCTGGGACTCCGGTTGTGATTGCCGTCCCGGCTTGGCGAGCGGTCGATGGCTCATTTACCCACCTACCTTTAGTGAAAGACCTGGCGCACCTCGGTTACGAAGAAGTCCCTTTTCGCAATGTTCGGCCTGATCAGCTACTTTATTACCGACCAGACCAGGTGGTTGCCCGCGAAATTCTCGTGTTAAAGAAGAGCTAAGGTGCTGAGCAGCGCAAGCTGCCCGGCGAGCAGCCCTATCCCGAGCTTCTCGATTCGGTGAAGTCTTGTAAACCGAGCTAGCAATAAGCCAAGCGGCGAAATGTGTGGCATAGATCGTTCCTTTCGTTAAGTGATTGGATGATGACCAGGCACACAAAACCCGCCGCAAGGCGGACCGGGTTAAGGGCCCCACGAAAGTTTCCAATCATGACGCGTAAACGATCCTTACGACGGGGTCGGTATCGTTTACGCGATTTTCACCCGTATCTTACTCGTAGAGTGAGGGTTAGGGTGGGTGCCAAATTGTGCCACGGCTTGCAAGCGAAAGTGCTTTACAGCGTGTTACCCCTGATTATAGCAGAGCTCCTATTAACTTCTTCTAAAAAATATGCGACTAGTACGGCCGATACCCCTTGACTTACCCGCTACTTTCCAGTACAATTTAACAGATTGAATGAGCACACAAGCTCAAGGAGAAATAAGATATGTCACACGTAAAAGCAGGTGGTTCAAGTAAGAACAACCGCAACAACGCCGGAAAACGCCTAGGCGTGAAGCGTTTTGGTGGCCAAACCGTGCGTACCGGTGAAGTATTGGTTCGCCAAACTGGCAGCACCAAAGTCGCCGGCCCTGGTGCCTTTATTAGTCGTGATTTTACTATTCACGCAGCCAAAGACGGCGTTGTAAGCTTCGCCAAAATCAAAAAGACCCGATTTACCGGTAAAACAGCCCCTCGAACGCAAATTAGCGTCGTTTAGTTTCAGTTTGCTTACAAAAATAAGCCCCCGATGGGGCTATTTTTTAATGCTTATCGAGAAATGGCTTCGCTGATCTTCCGACTGATCGATGAATTAGCCACAGATTCTTTTAAACTATCAACTCTGTAGTATAGCGCCTGGACATCAGCTGCAATATCCCGCCGATGATGCACTTCTCGGCTTAATGTTTCGAACTCGACATACAGCCGACGAAGCTCCGCAGTATGCCCATCAATTGAGCTCCGACGCTCATTTATAGCCCGCTTCAGGGCCTGAAGCGATTCTTCATCTTTGATAAGTTCGCCTTCGGTAACGTTTTTCTCCAGTTGCCCGCCCGCCTCTTCTACGTGGTGAAGCATCGCAATTACTGAAGGAATACTTTCTGTATGATTACTAAGTAGGGTACCGATAGACGCTACCGGGTAGTCGCCGCTTTCAAGCCTCAGTTTGAGCCTAAGGGTCTCTGAGCTGAGTTCATCAATACGCCCTATCGCAACCCGCTCTGCACGAGTAAATTCCTCTACAAGGGATTCTAGCCTTTGGCGTTTAAGCTGCTCGCCGGAAGCACCGTCTTCAGCCGTCTCCGCTTCGGTTGTATCAGACTCAGAGTTGGCCTCAAGCTCACTGCCTATTTTAACTGGTACCGCTTCAACCGCTTCTACTCCGAGATCGGCTTGTGCTTTTTCAAGTAGAGTTTCGGGGCCCGTTTGAACTTCAGCGTTCTCAACGACGCCACTTAGCTGGTCTGGCAATTCTTCCGACCCTGCAAGCTGCTTAGCGAGAAATTCCTGCACCTCGTCACTAAATGCTATTTCGTTAACCGGCAACATCTCAATTATGGTAGGTTCACCCTTAGCATTAAGTTCGATATTGTAGGTGAGTCGCCATCCTTTTTGGTCACGCTGGTCTTCACTGGCCAGCAGAAATGGCTTAATCTCTCCAGTTTCAAGAATCTTTACTAGTACGGTTCTATCAGTTTCGCTGGGCTTAATGCCTAATTTTTCACCGCCTCTGGGTAATTCTCGGTGGTTGGGTGTCGTGTTTTTTTGTTCTGTCATGTTGGTGTTCTTTATTGTTTTATTACTTTGTGTACTAGTGTCGCACTATGCCGTTATAACCAGGGACTTCGGGTGGGTTGGCGGGCATTGGAACTTCTATAACGCCTAAGCCAAACCTGCCTTGTGGTTGATCAGGATCAACTATTCGTACAGCTGATCGTGCTGCAATGTCGGCAATTTGCTCCTCAGTCAAAAGACCCTTTGGCACCTGAATAATAGCTGGTTTATCCGAATTGTTTGCTGTTTCAGTACCTGGAGAAAGTTCGCTCATATATAAATCCTTTTAATTATTTACTGGTTCAAGCATGCCCAAGTGATGCTTTACACGTTCAACAACGTCGCCAATCACCACCTGCGACTTCACCAGGTAGTCATCGACGCCCAGCGATTCAGCCCGTTCTTTATCTTTTGGCTGGCTAAGGGCGGTCAGCATGATCACCTTTACCTGAGATGTCTCGTGAGTATTACGAAGGATATCCAGCACGTCAAAGCCGCTAATCTTTGGCATCATTGCGTCGAGCAGTATCAAGTCGGGCTTAAATTCTATAGCAGCCGTTAGGGCTTCTTCGCCGTTTAATACACCTCGGGTTTCAAAGCCCTCGATTTCCAGGCGTGACTTGTATACCCCGGCGAGGGCTTCATCGTCTTCAACTAAAAGTATTTTCTTTTTGGTGTCCATTGCGGTCTATTGTACTACATATACAGAGGGAAGCACAAGCGCTATCAGCGAACGATACGTTGCAAGGCAGCGTCAAGTTGCGGGTCACGTCCGGCATTCAGGTCGTCAATCGTGCGCTCCACTTTGACTGTCGGAACAATCCCTGTTTCAGAGATGTTCTTTCCTTGCGGGGTAAACCAGCGGGCAATCGTCACTTTTAGTTGGGCACCGGCTGTCAAAGGAATCAGCTGCTGCACGCTCCCCTTACCAAACGTCTGTTCGCCCACTAGTTCGGCTACTTTGTATTCTTGCAGAGCACCAGCCACTATCTCGCCGGCACTGGCGGTACCCTTATCAACCAGTACGATCGTTGGTACGCCGTCAAGGATTGGATTAGAAGAAGAGAACAGCTCATCGACTACCTTGCCGTTCGCCCGTTCACTCACTACAATCTTGCGGTCGAGCCAAATGCCAGCCACGTCCTGGGCGGCAGTTAAGAATCCGCCGCCATTACCGCGTAGGTCAAGAATCACGCGTTGAACCCCTTGGTCGCTAAAGCTGCGAGCAGCCTGGCGGGCCAAACTGCCGGTTTGACCGTCAAATCGGGTAATTGTCAGAATACCGACGCCGTCTCGCACCGAGCTATAGACACTTGGGTTACTTACTTCGGCTCTGGTTGGGCTAAATTCCTGAGCAACTCCGGCGCGCGACACGCCAAGCTTAACGGTGGTCCCAATCTCGCCGCGAATCTTCTGCACCACTTGCTCTACCATCATCCCTTCGGTAGCTTCATCATTAACGGCAACAATCACGTCACCTGCCAAGATACCCGCCCTAGCGGCTGGGTTATCGGCAAGTACCCGGACTACCGTTACTTGGTCGTTACGAATGCTTAGCTCTATGCCAACGCCGCCGCCAATTGACCCGGTCAAGCTATTATCAAAAGCGGTTGATTCGCTGGCATTCAAAAAAGTTGTGTAGCGGTCGCCGGCGGCATCAACAAGGCCCCGGTTGGCGCCCTCTATCAGGGCAGCTTTGTCGACGTCACCATCATAGTTCGAAGCCAGTGCTCGGTAGGTTTCCTGTACAGAAGACAGGTCGAGGGAGTCGGTCACCAAACGAATGCCAAATAGCGGAGCTACCGATCCGATAATTTGGCTGTGGAACATACCGCCAAGGTAGCCCAACCCAGACACGAATATAAACGCAACAATTAATAAACTCTTTGGAAATGGCGTCTCGCGCGCCCGTCGTATCTTCGGCATATAACTCCCCTATTTAGTGCACCTGTATGAACCTATTATAGCGTATATGCTAGAAGTAAATGTAATAGTCGTAGGCAGATGGAGAAACATTGAACATCTCGCTGTAATGACCCCAGCCAGAGCCACCAGCATTGAAGAAATTATACTGACTAATATTAACCGTACCGTTAGCATTCACGCTCTCTACCCATACGGTGTGACCATATTGTCCAGCCATAATCACGCCAACCGATCCAGCTCGTGGAACGGTACTGACGGGGATTCCAGATCTCTGAGCGTTGCCCGGCCATTGTTTTGCGTTACCAATACCGCCCCAGAATGGCATGAAGCCGTTCTTCTGAAAGACCTTCCAGGCGGTGTAGCTGACGCATTGCCTAGAGAACATTCCCCAAGGATCGACAAGTGGCGAGTAATAGTTCGAATTAGCAAGCCAGGCTGGATAGCCTCCTTTGTTGGGGTCGCCGGCAACCGCTCTGCCGCCGCCGCCAGCCGACCGAATTGCCGCTTCAATTGCAGCTTGCTGTTCACGCTGCAACTGCAGCTTCTGCGACTGAGACTGCTCTGACAAATTACGGTAGGCAACTTCGTCACCCCTAGTTGCGTTCAGCAGCTTCTGTTGTTCGGCTTCTTTGGCAGCCAGAACGTTACGCTGTTGAGTTTTGTCAGCTAACACATTAACGACGTCTACTTGCTGTTTTTCCAAATCTTTTTTCAGATCGTTGATTTTTGCAATGGTTGATGAAAGCTCATCGCGAGTCACCGTCCGGAATTCTTGTTTATTTAAGAAATCACCAATATTCTGGCTGCTCGCCAGCATTTCAATCGGTGAAATAGAATCACCAATATATAAGTCAGCAATTATCGTACCGAGGCCATCACGGTTTTCAAGGATTTCCTTTTCATTAGCTGCTATTTCTTTGACAAGCTGGTCGTATCGAGCCTGATTTAGATTCACCTGAGCCTGAATGGTTGCTTTTTCGGCATTAAAGCGGGCAACCTCGCGCTGCAGTGTATCGGCTTGACCGGCTAGAACAGCCGCTTCCGATTCGTAGCGCGAGATATCCTGCTCCAAGGCCTTGATACGCTCTTCGAAACTATTAGCAGCGACCGGCTGGTTAAAGAACTGGACTGGTACGGAAATAACCATCAGTAAGACGGCAAGAGATATAGAAAGGCGTGTCCGGAAAGAGATTGAAGCTGGTGTGGTGGCAGGCAGTTTCATGTAACCCGATCATAGCATAAGCACCATGGGTTCGTCAAGGTGGGCTGGGTGCTAAATCTTAAGATATCGGCGAGTTGCCAGAAGCGACGAGACAATTCCGATAATCGCCCCAATAAGAATCATGGTTAGAATGACAAATCCGGCATAGAACATCAAAATGTCGAGCGTTGGCTGGACATTGATCTGAATGCTTTCTAAGGCCGGGGCGGCGAAATACATAATGGCATAGCCAAGGCCGCTGGCTATTAAGGCAGCAAAGAAGCCGTAGACGATAGCTTCAACCAAGAACGGACCCCTAATAAACGATTTTTCGGCACCAATCAGTTTCATCATCTGAATCTCTTCTTTGCGGTTAAAGATAGCCATGCGAATGGTGTTAAAAATAATCAACATTGAAATGGCCACGAACACCAGACTGGCGCCAATACCTATTTGCTGGGCAAAGTTCGTTACTCGACCAATCGTCTCGATGCTGCTGCGACGTTCGCCGGCAAACGAAGGCTCCCGGGCCGGATCAATGTTAGCTTGGACAACTGCGTCAGATTCAACGAACTCGCGTAATTCAGTGGTATTGTTTATATCGACTATTTTTACGCTAAAGGTGCCAGGAAATTTGTTAGTTGCCTCTTTTACTGCGTCTAACGTTTCAACGTTATCGCGATTTTGGTTGATAAAGCTTTCCCGGCTGTCGCTCGGAGAAATATAACGGACGGCAGTCACCGATTCAAGCGACAGAAGCGATTGTTGCATTTCCTGCACCGACTCTTGGTCGGTCTCGTTCTTCACAAAAATAGACATATCCACAGTATCGCGAAGTACCGAAACAGTATCGATCAAAACGTTACGCGAGGCAACACTCAGAAAGATAACGAGCAGGGTGATTGTCATAATCGCCGTGGCGGCAATCGTCAGCCAGGCATTACGGCTGAAGTTGTTGACGCCGTAGCGCAACATGCGCATAAACGTCACCCACTGGCGGCGGTGCTGCTTTTGGCGTTTTTGGCGTTTTTGGCGTTTCTGCTTCTTGGCCATCACTGCCGGTAACTCCCCTGCGCTTGGTCGCTGGTAATCTTGCCGCCTTCAATGGTGATCACCCGGCGCTTCAGTTTGTTCACAATGTCAGCGTTATGGGTAGTGAGCAGTACGGTTGTGCCGTATTTATTAATTTTCTCTAAAAGCCGAACGATATCCCAGCTGTGCTTCGGGTCGAGGTTTCCGGTTGGCTCGTCGGCAATTAAAATCTTGGGTTGGCGCACTACCGCCCTGGCGATTGCGACCCGCTGGCGCTCTCCGCCAGAAAGCTGGTGCGGAAACTGCTTTTCTTTGCCGGTCAGCCCCACCAGATCAATTACTTTAGGCACAGTGTTACGAATTTCGCGTCCGGTCATGCCAGCAATTTCAAGCGCAAAGGCAATGTTTTCGAACACTGTTCGTTGTGGCAAAAGCTTGAAGTCCTGAAACACCACGCCAATCTTGCGCCGTAACATTGGAATTTGGTGGTCTTTGAGCGAATCATAATCGATTCCCCCGACCACAATCTTGCCAGTAGTCGGCTTCTCTTCCCTTGTGAGCAGTTTCAAAAGTGTCGATTTTCCGGCACCAGACGTCCCGACAATGATCACAAATTCGCGCGGCTCAATAAATAAACTCATCCGACTCAGGGCCGTTGTGCCATTTTTTCCATACGATTTGGTGACTCTATCTAGAAGGATCATTACTGGTACAATTATAGCATAATCGCCATCGACTAATCGATAGTTGGTGCTTCCAAAAAGGCCTCCATAAAGCCATCAAGGTCGCCGTCAAGAACGCCCTGAGCATTGTTGGTTTCATGTTTGGTGCGAGTATCTTTAACTAGTGTGTAGGGGTGCAACACGTAGTTACGAATTTGGCTGCCCCAATTGGCTGATTCGCCGGCTTGCAAATCAGAGATTGATTGAGCGTGCTGTTCAAGCTGTAGCTGGGCAAGTTTCGATCGAAGCAATTTCATGGCGGTCTCTTTGTTTTGAAGTTGCGACCGTTCATTTTGAATCGCAACTACTATTCCGGTAGGAATATGGGTCACACGGACCGCGCTGTCGGTCGTATTAACAGATTGGCCACCGTGACCACCGGCCCTATAGACATCAATTTTGAGTTCCTTGTCGTCAATCACCACTTCGTCTGGGCTGTCGATCTGCGGTAATATTTCAACCAAGGCAAAGCTGGTTTGTCTTAAATTGTCGCTGTTAAACGGGCTTAGACGCACTAAGCGGTGCACGCCGTTTTCGCTTCGCAGTTTTCCGTATGCATAGGCACCGTTGACTTCAATCACGGTTGATTTCAGGCCAGCCTCTTCGCCGGTCGACCGCTCAATGGTTGCCACCAACATACCGGCTTTTTCAGACCAGCGCAGGTACATCCGCTCCAACATTTCGGTCCAGTCCTGGGCATCAGTACCGCCGGCGCCGGCACTCAGCCGAAGAATGGCGTTGTGATCGTCGTACTCACCGTCAAATAACAGATCTTTTCGGAGCCGTTGGTATTCGTGTTCAAGCGCGGTAATTTGACCGTCAAATTCCACCAACAAGCTATCATCGTCCAGATCCATGTATTCCACCAAGTCTTCAGCCTGGGTGCGTAGTGTCAGCCAAGGCTCAATTGCACTTCGAAGTGCCGCCGCTTGTTTACTCAAATCTTGCGCCCGGTTTGGGTTGCCCCACACCTCTGGTGCGGCCAGCTGGTCATCAAGTTCTTGAAGTTGGGCTTGCTTGCCCACAATATGGAGCCGTTCAATCGCCGCCGTGACGCTTGGTCGAAGATCGTTAAGTCGTTTCGTTAGTGGCTGCATAGTTCTATTGTAGCAGAGGCCAGTCTTGGGAAGGATACCGTATCATGTAATCAAACTGACTTTCTGGAACGTCAAAAGGCAGCGGTCCATAGCCACTTCTTTTTTGGGACCATTGGTACGCCCGGCGAAGTTCATCTATTTCGCCGACGCACTCGAAAGGTTTCATTACCCCATCGACGCCCAAAAGACCCTTAAACGTATCGAACAGCGACTTCAAAGCAAAAAGGTCTTGTCCACCAAAAAGTGACTGAAGCTCACGCGCATCGACGAACGGCGCAAACAGCAAGTAACTATTAGCGCACTTGGCACAGTTGGCGCACCAGACAAGCCTGGTGTTATCCGCCCGCTGGCGATAGTTTGCTTGGTTGCAAGAACTAAAAGACTGGCCAAACTTGCCCCAAGCATGTTCAACAAACAGCTCGGCAACACGTAGCTCGCTATAGGCGCGCAGTGGTGAGCCGATCGTGATGTCTGGTGAAACATACCTTTGTACGTATTGGGCAAAGGCCTGTTCAGCGGCCCACATCTTCGACCATTGATGGGTCACCGGTAAGTCTCCGATGGTAGCGTGCGGCTCCTCGCCCTCGTGTGCAATAGAGACGATAATTTGATTATAGCCTTTTACTATCGCTTGAATTAAGGCGAGGCTTTGTACAATGTATGTCACCGGCACGTGACCATTGGTTGCCCCCGCCTCCTTAGCAGCCTGAAGCGCTTCGTGGTCGATAGTCCGCCGACTCACCAACATCGTAGGGCCCAGCTCATCCAGCATAAGGGGGTGCGCACTAGTGCTAGATACATACCAGGGTGTAAACGTCAGCCCAGCGCGCTGCAAGAGCATGGCGGTAAGCAGTGAGTCTTTGCCGCCACTTTGCAGAGCAAGTATGCCTTCACCGCCGTACCCAACCGCCGGAGCACTGTTACCTGTTGGGGTAAAATGAGCCAAGTCTGCACGCGTCAGGTTGTTTTCAAAAGCAAACTGGCTCATCCCCTCTTGATAAACATTGTTGAAAAATGCAGCCTGCCAGTCATCGATGCTGCCGGTTTCAAACACGACCTCTACCGTTGGGAAGGTTTTATAATAAGATGTGCCAATAATAACGAAAGCTAAAAAAAGTGCCTTTTCGAGCACTACCTTGTCGTAAACGGCCGCGACCGTATAGTTTACCGTCTCGACGAACCTTCGTCCGTCACCAAATCGGTAGCTAAAAATGGCAACACCAGTGGCCCCGCTGAAGCTGTAGTCTTCAAAAACAAAGGTACTCATAGTGATAATACTTTCTCTCTGAACTGGTCGCCTCTGTCATAAAAATCCCTAAACATATCGAAGCTTGCGCAGCCCGGGCTTAGCAAAACGACATCACCGTCGGTAGCGCGTCCGGATACGTACGCTACTATCTCGTCCATCGTTTTACCGTCAAAGACTGTTGGCTGACCTCCGATTACTCGCTCCAGCTCGTGTCGTCTCTCACCTATTAACACAACTTCTTTTATGTTCGGTGCATCGCCTATCAGTGCCGCAAGCTCGCTAAAATCAGCGCCCTTATCAGCCCCGCCAATAATAACGATGAGCGGCTGCTGGAATGAACGAATCGCGGCAATCGTTGCTGATGGTGAAGACGAGAAGCTGTCGTTGTAATAAGTGACGCCAGCATGTTCACGGACTTTCTCGAGCCGGTGCGGTAATCCGTTAAAGTTCTCGAGGCCGCTGGCCAATTGCTGGTTGGTCAAACCGAAGTGCGCCGCGACGGTCAGCGCGGCAACGGCATTTTCAATGTTGTGCTGGCCAGGTACATGCAGGCGGTCTACTGAACACAATTTGTGTTCACGCTGATAGAAATCCCCGTCCTTCACATATACACCACCGTCGTCCTCTATACCGTAGCGGATACTGCTGCCGTTGGTATTCTCGTCGGCTATCTGCTTGGAGTATATGTTCGACCAGTGATACACACACAGATCTCCCTCTTTTTGAAAATGGCGAATCTCTCCTTTGGCAAGAACGTAGTCTTCCATACTTTTGTGGACGTTTAGATGATCCGGTTCAATCCCTAATACGACCGCAATGTGCGGTGATGTTTCGGCGTCCCAAAGTTGGAAACTGGACATTTCGAACACCACAAGGTCATCCTTTTGAATAAATGGCAGCGATGCTAACGCCGATGTACCAATGTTACCAACTAGGTGCACCGTTTTACCACCCGCCCGTAGCAATGAGGTTATTAACGTCGCCGTTGTCCCCTTACCCTTGGTGCCGGTGACACCGATAACGGGCACCGGGCACTGAGTCATAAATTCATTGGTGGCCGACCAAATCTTGCCATCTGTGACTATTTTATAGGGCGCCAACCCAGCCGTTCTAATAACCATATCGAATCCATTAAGCTGGCTAAAAGAATCAGGGCCGAGCATGGTTTTAGCCCCATCTGGCAAGGCCAGCTTGGGCTTATACAGTTCATCTACGATAACGACGGTATGTTCGGGCATTTTTGACCAGTACTCGTAGTTCTCCTTGCCCTCTATTCCGTATCCAGCAATCGCAATCTTCATAAGCTTATTCTACTCCGCCGGGAACAACTTAGCCAACCGGTTGTTTAAATCAACCACTTCGTCTTTTTCACCGTTACTAACGGCGGCGAACACCCAAGTATTGGCTTCAAAGAAGCTCTGGGCAGTCGCGATGATCTTTTCCCTGGTAACGCGTCGAATACTGTCGGGAATTTTATTATAATCTTTAATGAAATCGTCTGCAAAATAGCGGCCTGTGTAAAAGCCGGTGATCTGGGAAACGGTTTGAGCTCCCATTTGGTAGCGGCCGAGGCTAAACGACTTAGCGGCATCAATCTCTTTGTCGGTCAGCTTACCATCAAGGATCGATTTTAGCTCTGAGGCGATAATATCAAACAGTTGTGGCGCCGTTTCGTGGTTTACTTGGCCAGAAATGTCCCAGGCGCTGTCGTAAAACCCGGCACCGGTGTACGAACCAACACTATAGGCAAGCCCTTTAGCTCGGGCTTTACCGAAGATGCGCGAGTGAGTCGTTCCCGTTAAAATGTGGTTTAAGCTATGCATTGCATCGAGCTCATCGTCGCTCAGCTCCCTGGGAAGTGTCAGCGTCCAGCCAAACGTAACGTTGGTGGCGTCTTTACGTCGAATAATTGTTGGGTTACCGCTTTTTAGTTCGTCGCGGGGCACCTCAAATCTTTCACCGCTGGGCAGGCCAAATGACTCAAGTTGACGGATAATTTCTGACTTGCGACCGCGCAACTTGCCAGCAATCACAAACCGCATGTTGTGAGTGGTGTGAGTGCGTCGGTGGTGCTCGCGAATATCAGTGATTTTGACATTATTGACCGTGGCTAGTGCCTGTCGGTACGTTAAAACGTCTTCACCCAGTAATTGCTGCACTTTGGGCCATAGAATACGGTGGTGGTCGTTTAGGTAGTTCGTCAGCTCGCTTCGTACGTTCCCCTTCTCGGCTTCAAGTTCGGTTTCATTAAACTTAGGTTCGCAGATACTTAGCTTTTGTAGATCAAGAATGCGGTCCCACTCAAAGTCGGCGCAGTCGGCCTCGTACACCATCGAAAGGTCACTTGTGTAAGCATTATGGTAGGCGCCGTTCTTGGTAAAGTCCGACTCAAAGTCGTGTTCCGATTTAAAACGAGCGTTAGCCCCAAAAGCTAAGTGCTCCATGATGTGGGCAACCTGCTGGATGTCGGCATGCTTGGCATAACGGTTGCCAGCCCGAAAATGGAACTGCATGCTCATAACGGTGGCCCCGGGTACATTTATAAACAGGCCACGAGCGCCGTTTTTCAGCTTAATTTCTTCAACTGCATGGTTCATAAAAGGTTATCTTCGGCCTGACTTACGGTTACGACGTTCATTCTTCTTCTTTTTCCGAACCTGGTTCTTTTTTCGGTTCATCTCGGCCTGAGTGCTCTCTTTGGCAATGGTGAAGTCATCATCTCGGCTTTTTTCACCACTGGTGACTTCGTTGACGCCTTTTTCTACGGCGTGTTCAGCTAGCCGAGTCAACTCGGTTTCGTATTCTTCAGGGGTGCGGGCAACGGCATCTCGCGATGAGACATGCATGATGGTACGCAGCACTTCATCTCTTAGTGTTGCTTGCAAGCCTTCGAATAGGAGCTGCGACTCGCTGCGATATTCAACCAATGGATCGCGCTGGCCAACACTTCGCCAGTGAATACCCTCACGCAGGTGCTGCATGTTTTCGAGGTGCTGCATCCACAGTGTGTCGAGCACCTGCAGGTAGACTTCTCGTTCAACTTTACGCATTACCTCAGTTTGTAGTTCTTCTTCTTTAGCTGCATACAGTTTTTGAACTTCTTTTAAACCAAGCTCGTAACGGGCTTTGTCAATTTTGGTTGCTCCAATTGCCATAATTTTTTTGTCTGGAAGCGGGAACATAATGGAAAATTCTTGGTCGAACAGACGATTATTCTTAGCGGGAAGGGCTGTCAGTTCTTTAACCTTAGACTCAACCAGCTGCTCAAGGTCTGACTTAATGTTGCCGCCTTCCAAAATCTTGCGGCGAATTGTGTAGACCACCCGGCGGTGTCGGTTAATAACGTTGTCATACTGAACAACATTTTTACGGATGTCGAAGTTAAATCCCTCAACTCGTTTCTGGGCAGCTTCGAGTGTCTTAGAAACCATGCGGTGCTGAATCGGCATGTCGTCCTCAATACCAATCCGGCCCATCAGTGAGGCAATTCGCTCGCCTTGGAAAATACGCATCAGGTCATCTTCGGTCGACACGTAAAACTGCGTCACACCTGGGTCACCTTGGCGGCCACCACGACCACGCAGCTGATTGTCGATTCGGCGCGATTCGTGACGCTCAGACCCAATCACCACCAGACCGCCGAGTTCTACCACTCCTTCACCAAGTTTAATGTCGGTGCCACGGCCAGCAATGTTGGTAGCTAAGGTAACTGCCCCTTTCTGACCGGCTTTTTCAATGATCGCGGCTTCGCGTTCGTTATTTTTGGCGTTCAAAATTTCATAAGGAATCTTAGCTTTGTCGAGCCACTCTGCAATCAACTCATTCTTGGCAATCGACGCCGAGCCCACCAGCACTGGCCGCCCCTGAGTATGGTATTCACCAATCGCATCGGCAATCGATTTTAGTTTCGACTTTTCAGCCCGGAAAATTAGATCTTGCTTGTCTTCGCGGGCAATTGGCCGGTTCGACGGAATCTGGACAACGTCGAGGCTATAAATTTGCTGGAATTCTTCGGCTTCAGTAAAGGCGGTACCGGTCATACCAGAAAGTTTTTTGTATAAACGGAAGTAGTTTTGGAACGAAACAGTCGCCAGAGTCATGCTCTCTTGCAGCACAGGTACTTTCTCTTTGGCTTCAATTGCCTGGTGTAGGCCTTCATTATAACGGCGGCCTTGCATAAGACGACCGGTGAATTCATCAACAATAATCACTTCGCCGTCTTTGGTGACAACGTAATCTTTGTCACGGCGAAACAGCGTCTGGGCCCGTAGTGATTGATCCATGTGATAGACAGATCGAACGTAGTCCGGCGTATACAGGTTTTTAATTCCTAGCATTTTTTGAACTCGATCAACTCCCTCGTCGGTCAGGGCTACCATTTTCCGCTTTTCATCCAGAATATAGTCAGTTTCAACTAATTTTGCGGCAACTTTCGCAAACTGAATGTAGCTCTCGGGGTTTTCAGCAGCCGGGGCGCTAATGATAAGTGGGGTTCGGGCTTCGTCAATCAAAATGCTGTCGACTTCGTCAACGATGGCAAAATGCAGACCGCGCTGGCGTAGGAGCTCGACTTCGTTCACCATGTTGTCGCGCAGATAGTCAAAACCATACTCGTTGTTGGTGCCGTAGGTGATGTCGGCGGCGTAGGCGTCTTTACGGGTGGTTGGGCGCAGCTTCTTAATACGCGGATCGTCGTGAGCCGGGTTATCGAAGCTCGCATCGTAGATGAACGACGCGTCGTTAATAATGATGCCGACACTAAGGCCAAGAAAGTCGTATAATTCACCCATCCAGCCGGCGTCACGCTGCGCAAGGTAGTCGTTGACGGTCACCACGTGGACGCCCTTTTCTTCAAGGGCATTTAGGAATACAGGGAGCGTCGCAACCAGCGTCTTACCTTCACCGGTCTTCATTTCGGCCACACTACCTTCGTGGAGCACCATGCCACCAACTAGCTGCACATCGAAGTGACGCATGCCCATCACTCGCTCACCAGCTTCGCGAACTAGCGCAAAAGCATCTGGCAAGATTGTATCAACAGACTGACCCTTCTTCTGTAAACGCTTCTTCAAGACTGCGGTTTGTTCACGCAGCTCTTTTTTAGACATTTTTTTGTATTTGTCAGTAAGGCCGTTAATAATTACGACTTTTTTCTGAAGTCGCTTAATCGTTTTGGCTTGAGGATCCCCAAAAACCTTAATCAGCGCAGCTTGTCTTGAAATCATTTATACCCTCGTCTTTCAGAAAATCAGTTCGGTCTCTTGCTTTAGGTATATTATACGTTTTTACAGATGAATGAACAAGCTTTTATCTAGTTATTCGCGAACGGTCGGCGCTTAAAACGAGCCAGTAAGCCCCGGTTGCCCACGTGCGGCACTGTCGCTTGTTTGTACTTACGTAGCTGCGTCACTAGTTTTGCCTCTACGATGTCGATTGCTGCCATCATATTGACGGTCGAATCTGTTGCCGTAATGACTTTTTCTGGAAGTGTCAGAACAACTTCAACTTCATATTTGTTACCGTGATCGCGGTTGACTTCTTTTAGCCGAACGTTGCCGGTGGCACTTTTGCGTGCATGAGGTGGCATATATCGATCGAGTAATCCGATTTTTTTTTCGACGTAGCGACGCGTGGCATCGTTAATCTCGTATTTTACTCCGCTGATATCAAGTGATCCTATCATTGCCCCTCCGTTTCCGTTGGTTGATGGTCTTATTATAGCACTTCGCGGTTGCCAAGATAGCCCCGCAGAACAGTCGGAATCGTGACACTGCCGTCTTCGTGTTGACCGTTCTCAATAATCGCGATCATAATGCGCCCCAGGGCAAATGCCGTGGCGTCGTTGGTGTGAACCAGCTCTAATTTGCCGTCGTGACGGCGCACCCGTGTGTTCAGACGGCGGGCCTGGTAATCAGTCATGTAGTCGGCGGTATGCGTCTCACGATATTGCTGCTGGCCGGGCAACCAAGTGTCGAAGTCAATGCCGCGGGCATTCGGCTTACCAATGTCGGCAGTACATTTTTGAACCACCTGGTAGGGCAATTCCAGTTGGCTCAGCAAGTACTCTTGAATAGCCACAAAGAATAGGTGCTCATCAAGCCCCTTCTCTCCGACCGTAAATGATTCAAGTTCAAGTTTGTCGAACTGGTGCATTCGTAGAATACCCTCCATGTCTTTGCCATAGGTGCCGGCCTCGCGGCGAAAACTAGTGGCGTAGCCGACATAACGGATCGGCAAGTGGGCTTCTTCGATAATTTCGCCGGCGTGCATGCTTCCCATTACGTGCTCGGCGCTTCCCTGCAGCCATAGGTCGTCGTTTTCAAGCTTATAGCGGTCGTCGCGCGGCTCAAGCCGGTCCATGGCTTCGTAGAGTTCAGTCCGGATCATCAAGGGTGGGAGAATTGGCGTGAAGGCTGTTGTATCAACGTCGAGCCCGGCCTTTTGAGCGATGGCTTGGAGTGTGTCGCGGCTCTCGAGTGTGTCCAGAACAAACTGAATAATAGCGAATTGAAGACGAACCAAGTCGCCCTTCAGATAGGCGAAGCGACTACCGGCAACCTTGGCAGCTCGTTCTTTATCGAGCCAGCCCCGCTGCTCGGCAATATCGGCATGATTACGAGGGGTGAACGTAAAGCTGGTCGGCTCACCTTCGGTGCGGACGACAACGTTATCGTCTTCGCTCGCACCAACGGGCACATCACCGCTCACCATATTAGGGATAGCCTTGTGTAGTGCGCTACACTCTTCCTCTAGCGAGTTCAGTTGGGTTTCGCGCTCAGACAGCTCGAGCTTGAGCTGCTTTCCCTGATCAATCGTAGCTTGGTCGGGGCGACCACCACCTTTTATACCTGAAGCGTTGGCATTGCGTCGTTCGCGCAGCTCATCAACCACTCGGGTAAGTTCGCGGCGCAATTCGTCAAGCTTCAATAGCTCGGCCACTGATACATCGTAGCCTTTTTGGCGAGCATTATCCTGAACGGCTTCGGGGTTGTCCCTAATAAAGCGAATATCTAACATGTCACTATTGTAGCAGACTACTCGGTGCGGAGTGCTTCAATTGGATCGAGCTTTGAGGCCTTACGGGCGGGCAAAATGCCAGCAACAATCGAGATAAGGACTAGGCCGACAATAACGGCTAAGACCTGCAGCGGTGAGAAGATCAGCAACGAGATATCTCCCAGATCGAGTGCCCGGCTAATGGCTGGGTTGGCAATGATGCCACCAATGACGGCTAGTCCGGCGCCAATTGTTCCTCCTAGAAAGCCGATCCAGGCGGCCTCAAATGTGAAGAGCTTCCCAACGTCGGCCTGGCTCATTCCCAGAGCTTTCATGAGGCCGATTTGCTGGGTGCGCTCAAGCACGCTAATGTACTGGGTATTAACAATCCCGAAGATAGAGGTGATGACTGCTAGGGCGCCGAAGCCCAGTAAGACGCCGAGCAACACGTTAATAAAGGTGTTAACCGTTCCCAGAACGTCAGCCGACGTTTGGGCGGTAAAACCCTGCTCTTCAAGCGTCGCCTTGACGACCTCAGCTTGATCTGGCTCGGCTACGATGACAGATGCAGCGAGAAAACGATTGTACCCTGAAGTTCCTTCGCTCACAAATGTATACAGCTGGCTAATGGCCGTCTCGTTTAGTAGCAGCGATCCCTGTGATCTAAAGGCGAGGCCCGATTCACTACTCACGGCGGCGACTTCGTAGCTAAATTCTTGAGCGACAGCGCCGCTGAATACAGTGCGCTGCTTGGTTGCTCCAATCTGTACGGTTTTACCAATCGCATCGGCTGGGTTGGTGAATCCTAGCGTGGTTGCAAAATTTTCAGCCAAAATAATCTGGTTATTTTCTAGGTTGCCGTTGGTTGAACCAGCCGCAAAAGTTAATGAAACGCTCGGGCTGAACGGGCTAACAGTCGCTTGATACTTCTTTTGACCTTCTGTCGTAATATAGTCTACGGCTGGCGAAAAACTTGGTGTCACCGCTGTCACATTGTTAATGTCTGCCATTTTTTCGACATCATCGAGTGAAATAAACTGCAGCCCGCGGGTAAAGCCTCCGCCGCCGCCTCCACCAGCCGCCGCACGAGCACTGCCGGCTCCGTTAGGCTCAAACTCTGGAATCGTATCGGCGTCTTCATTTTCTTTGGTGACTAATAATTCGCGAACATCAGTGTTGGAATTGACGATTGCATCGGCATAATCGCGACCACCCTGGCCACCAGCCAGGCTTATGGTAATGGTAAAGGCACCGACGCCAATAGCGAGGCTTGTCAAAATTGTTCGAGCTTTTGCCTGCTTGAGGCTACGGCCGGCTCGGCGAAAAATATCTAATGTGTTCACTGCTTGGCGCCCTTCTTGTCGAGTCCCTTAATGCTGCTTATTTTTCCGTCCTTAATGTCAATCCGGCCGTCGCACTTGCTGGCAAGCTCTTCGTCGTGCGTCACCACAATCAAGGTCGCGCCGCGTTCTTTGACGTAATTAAACAAGAAATCTTCAACCACTCCGCCCGTAACGCTATCAAGGTTACCGGTTGGTTCGTCTGCAAAAATAATTTCTGGCTCATTCACGATCGCCCGAGCAATTGCTAGGCGTTGTTTTTGGCCACCAGACAAATCGCGGGCCCGGGATTTCTTCTTATCGAGCAGTTCAACAGCAGCAAGTGCAGCCTCAACTTTTTGCTTGCGCTGGGCGCGGGGAACGTTAGCAATTTCAAGCGGCATCGACACGTTGTCGAAGCATGACTCATTTGGTTGCACAAAAAAACTTTGAAAAATAAAGCTCATTTTGGTGGCGCGAAACCTGTCAACCGCTTTTGGCTTCAGCTTCAGAATGTCGCTACCGTCGATAATGACTTCGCCCACTTCTGGCCGGTCGAGGCCACTCATGGCATGCATTAAAGTAGACTTGCCGCTCCCCGATTTACCCAAGATGGCCACAGTGGTAGCGTCGGGAATCGTGAAACTAATCGAATCGATAGCGACGAACGCGTTTTGTTTACGACCGTACGTCTTTGTGATGTTATTAACTTGTATCATTGCTTCTTATTATACTCGACATGCCCTAGAAATACTGACAAGAAGGCCTCGGCAAATGTTTTCGCATCGTCAGTGAGCTGCTTCGTGTCCGTAAAGGTGGTTTTTTTATTAATGTACATCTCGGGCTGGCCAATTAATTTCATGTTTAGATGAAGCAGGACGTTTCGAAGTTGCTGCTGAGCCTGAGCGGTTCCAAGCGAGCCCGAAACACCAAGAATGGCGGCCGGCATGGCATCAAACGAGTTGGTACCGTTGGGCCGTGATGCCCAGTCGATGGCGTTCTTGAGCACGCCCGGGAAGCTTCGGTTATATTCTGGGGTAAAAAACAAGACTCCGTCGGCGCCGCTCAGTTGGTCCTTCATGGCCTGAGCTTCAGCCGGGAAATTCGTCTCCAGTTCTTCGTTAAACAGCGGTAATTGAAGATTGACGAAATCAAAGGCGACCCCTTCAGGCAAAAGTGCCTCAAGCAGCGAAGCATAGTTGCGATTAATAGATTCAGCACGTAAACTGCCAACAAACACGACGATTCGAGTCATTAAAGGTCCCCTTTTTATTACTATATTTAGTATAGCAGAAAGAATTATTCGTCGAAAGAAATGTCGGGGTAGAGCGCGCGGGTGACTTCGTCGTACTCAACCCGTAGCTGCGGGAACGGCACACCTTCGCGGGCGGTGACACCTTCAAAAATCCAGAAGACTCGTTCGCTGAAGCCCCAGCCGCAGGCCGGTGGCATGCCGTATTCGAGCATTTCAACAAAGTCGATGTCGAGCATCATAGCCTCGTCGTCACCAGCTTCGCGCATGGCCTGTTGCTCTTTAAAGCGCGCCAACTGCTCGAGCGGATCGTTAAGCTCAGAGAAACCATTGCCAAGTTCAGAACCGGCAATGATTGGCTGAAATCGCTCAACAATACTCGGGTTGTCGGGGTGCGTTTTTGAAAGTGGGCTAATAAAAGTTGGTGTGTTGATCAGCCATACCGGACCGGCCACCGTTTTGCGGATATTCTTCCAAAGCTTATCGATGCCGCGGGCTCGGTTATCGGCCTGCTCAACTTCAAGCTTGTGCTCGCGGAGTACGTTCTTAACGTCATCAAGTGACGATTCAAACACATCAATGCCGTAGTGGTCCTTAATAACAGTGGCGTAGTCCCAGACTTCCCATTTCTTGCCCATATCGACGGTACATTCGCCAAGCGTAAACTGCAGCGTTCCGAAGGTTTTTTGTAGAACTGTTTTATACATGTCTTCCATAAAGGCCATGCCGTCTTGCCAGTTGGCGTAGGCCCAGTACCACTCCATCGCGATATGCTCGGGCAAGTGCTCGTCGCTATAGTTCTCGTTGCGGAACCGTGGCCCAATATCATAGACTTTCTCGAAGCCAGCGCCAATTAGCCGTTTAAGCGGTAGTTCGTGGCTAATACGCAGGTAAAAGTCTTGGTCTAGGGCGTCCATGTGGGTAACAAACGGCGTTGCGTCGGCCCCGCCAGTGGTGTGTTCGAGCACCGGTACGTTCACTTCAACAAAATCATGGTCGTTCAAAAAATCTCGAGTCGACTGCCAAAAAGTGCTGCGGCGAATAAATCGTTCGCGAACGTCTTGGTTGACGTTCATGTCGACGTAGCGGCGGCGCATCCGTTCTTCTTTGTTAGTAAAGCCTTCTTGGGAACTGGGCATTGGCCGCAGTGCCTTAGAGAGTAGCCGTAGTTCGGTTACAAAGACCGACACTTCTCCGGTTTTGGACTTTTCGACGGTACCGGTTGCCTGAATAAAGTCGCCAGTATCAAGCAGTGGCAGGTCAGCGATGCCAAGTACGTTGTTGGCAGCGTTTCTGGCGCCCACCGACGCTTCATTTATATAAAGCTGTACCTGGCCAGAGGCGTCCCTTACGACGATAAAAGCGAGCTTACCGAACTTACGAATTGCCGTCACGCGGCCAGCAACTGTCACCTCTTTTCCTTGAAGACCTTCAAATTCAGAAACTACCGTACCAGCATGGTGGGTACGCTTGGTCGTTGCCGGGTACGGGTTAAAGCCGAGCTCTCTTAGTTCAGCTAGTTTGCGGAGTCGCTCGTCGCGAAAGTCTTTTAGTGTGGCCATATCTCTGTTAAGTATACCAGAGAATCAAGTTAGATTAGCGAATTTCAGTGACGGTGTAGGCGACTTCGCCCTTTGGAGTGGTGATAGTGACCTTGTCACCAACTTTTTTACCAAACAGGGCTCGTCCGATTGGTGATTCATTGCTGATTCGGCCTTCCATCGGGTCGGCTTCAACTGGACCAACAATAGTGTAGCTAAAGATGTTCTTACCACTTTTGAGGTCGACTTTGCTGCCTAGGCCAATCGCGGATCGTTTAGAAGCCTTGATAATCTCGGCGTTGTTAATGATCTCTTCGATTTCAGCAATTCTTGTCTCTAACAGACCCTGCTCTTCGCGAGCGGCGTCGTATTCAGCATTTTCGCTTAAATCACCAAAATCGCGGGCATCAGCGATTTTGTCGGCAATCTCACCGCGCCGAGCCTTTAGCTCAGCCAGTTCAGTTAATAATTCTTTTTGCCCCTCAGGGGTAATTTGGTAGTGTTTCTTCATAATAATATTCTCTTACATTTTGTTCTAAATAATGCCCTACCACCATATATAGCGTAGGACACCGGTTTGATGACTCTATTGACTACAGTGTATCAAGCAGTTCGGAAACTGTCAATAACCTGACCTCACCGCCAGTCCTGGCCTGATATTCGTAGGTTCCCTGCTCCAGCAATCGCTCGCTCACGGTCACTCGATGCGGTATACCTAGCAGTTCGGCGTCGGCGAATTTGGCACCGGGCCGTTCGTTGCGGTCATCATAGAGTACCTCAATCCCCTGCTGCTGTAAATGGTCGTAAAGTTCGTCGGCTTTGGCGATCACCGCCTCAGATCCACCAATCCGCACCAGGTAGACGCCAAACGGTGCAACGTTTCGAGGCCAGACGAGCCCTTTGTCGTCAGCGAAGTGTTCGGCAATCAGCCCCATCAGGCGGCTTGGCCCTATGCCATAGCTGCCCATTATAACCGGTTGAGCTGACCCATCTTCATCGGTAAACAGTAGCTCAAGCGGCTCAGAGAAGCGAGTGCCCAAGCTGAAAATATTCCCCACTTCAACCGCCAGTTCTTGGGTGAGCTCGTCTTTGTTGATGCCAAGTTCCGCCAAAACCTCATCGTTGTAAACTTCTGCGTTGACGGCGATCTTGCGTTCTTTGTGTACATAAATAGTGTCTTCGCCGACCGGGCTAATTGTTTGAAACTCATGGCTGAATTTCGTAAAACTGCCGCCGCTGGCAAAGGTTTTGTAAGTCTGCTCGCCGAGCCCAAGCCGTGAAAAGATGCGGTCATAGGCATCCGATATTTTTTCATAAAACTCGTCGTGTTCTTGCTGCGAGCGGCTAAAGCTATACAGATCTTTCATCCAAAATTCACGTCCACGCATAAGCCCACTCTTGGAACGCAGTTCGTTCCGGAACTTTATTTGGAATTGGTATGGGTAGACCGGAAGATCTTTATAACTTTGTATAAAGTTCTTCATCATCATCGTCAGCGGCTCTTCGTGGGTTGGTGCCAGCCCTAGTTCACTACCGCTGGCCAGCTTAGTCTTAAACCAGACATCCATGACTGAATCGTCCCAGCGGCCAGACTTTTTCCAAACGTCGCTAGCTTGCAGCGCCGTCATGCTAATTTCGTTACCGCCCACCGCATCCATCTCTTCGCGAATAATCTGAATAATCTTGTCGAGCACCCGCTTTCCAAGCGGCAAGTAGGTATACACCCCAGCCATTTCTTTATGAATGAAGCCGGCCCGAATCAGCAACTGCGCATTCTTAGCCAATTCGTCGGCTGGTACCTGTTTACTTGTCTTGGTGAATAACTGTGAAACTTTCATACTATCCCCCTAGTGTATTTAAAAGAGTCGGATTAATAAAGAGGAAGTAGAAGGCAATGCCGTTTTTGAGCATGTGAATGAGGATGGCCGGCCACAGACTTTTCGTCCAGATCGTCACCAAACAAAGCACGATGCTCAGGGCAAAGACGTCGATGCCAACGTTCCAGGCAAAATGCACCACGGCAAACAGGAGGCTGGTGATAAGCACGGCGATCCAGGTGGCAACATGGCTACGTAGCTTCGATAACAAATAGCCGCGGAACAGAATCTCTTCGGCGATTGGCGCAACCACCACCAATGTTATGAAGGCCAATATGTATTGATATTGCTGCGTCAGCTGGTCGAAGCCAACGTCTTGGGCCTGGCTAAAATCAATAAACGTCAAAAACTGCTGGGCGAATAATAGCAGCGACCCGCTGAGCAGGAGGTAGATGACAAATCCGACCGGTGTTATCAGGATGTCGAGCCAGATCGGTAGCCGACTAAGGCCCAACTCTGCCCCGGATGTAGATCGCCGCCGCACCAGCCAGGGCACGCCTATCACCACCACGATCGTGAGCGTGTACACAAGTGCACCAACCGTAGCGCTAAAAATGGCTGGGCTGATGGTCGTCAGCGGGACACCCAGCGCGATGGCCGCCTGAACAAGCGCCGCTAGCACTAATTGCACCGCGACAAAGCTGACCAATACCCACAGTGGCAACGCCAAGGCAAGTAATACTCGCCGAGTCATCGGATGTGGATGTGGTTGCTTGGGGCTTTTAGAAGAGTTTGCCAACATCTGCAATCGTTATAAGAATAATAAGTCCCATCAATGCGATAAATCCGGTACCGTGAATCCGCTCTTCGCGGTCTTTGGTGAGCGGTCGCCTGAGTGCTTTAAACAAGGCGGTCACAAACCAGCGACCACCGTCAAGGGCCGGGATTGGCAGCGCGTTCATCACCGCTAGCGTCAGCGAAACGATGGCGGCCAGGAACACCACTTCTGTTAGACCAGCTTGGCCAGCCGCCGGGAAGATGACGCCAAGAATGCCAACTGGCCCAGCCACGCTATTGGCGGCACGGTCGAGTGACTCACCAGCTTGTTCGCGGGTCGCTTGGTCGGGGCTCAGTTGTAGGATAAGCCCGCCAAAGAAGTCGGTAAATAGTTGTCCCAGGCCTTGCAGGGTCACCCACGTGAACTGCCCGGTGGTTACAATACCAACGATAGGTGCCGACCAGGTCGCCTGTAAGCGCTCCTGCTGGCCCAGTGACGCACCAAAGACACCCTGCTCGCTATCACGCATGGTGACGTCTTGGCGGGACTCAGTGCCATCTCGCTCGTACACAACTGGAACGGTCTCTCCCCTGTTAATTTGGGTCACAGAGATCAGCTCAGCAACGGTTTCAATTGGCTCACCAGCGATTGATATAATCTGGTCACCCTGCGCTAAACCAGCGGCAGCTGCCGGGAAGTTTTCAACTACTGAACCTATTTGAACCGGGCTCGTCGTGATGCGACTATCGCCAGGAACCGAAAATTGATCCGGCACGATTCGCGGCAAGCCCGTCACCGCTAGGATGGTCAGCAATAACGCCGCCATGAGCCAGTTAATGAATACGCCAGCAAATAAAATCTTAGTCTTTTGCCAAAAAGTAGCTGCACCATAATCGCCTTTTTTGTGGGCCGAATCGTTCTCACCTTGGAGCTTAACGAAGCCGCCCAGCGGCAGCCAGTTGAGGCTCAGTAGAATGCCATTTTTAAGCTTTTTGCCCCAGGCTCGCGGTGGGAAGCCAATGCCAAATTCTTCAACAACCACACCGTTGCGCCGGGCAACAATCGCGTGGCCCAGCTCGTGAATCACCACCAACACAACAAGAACGAACAAGCCCAATAAAATTCCTAGTAACAATTCCATTTATCCTCCAAATCGGCGCTGTCGGCCTGAATATTCTTTAATTATAGCGGTCACGTCTTCTTTTGTCATTTCCGGCCATTGTTTGTTTAAAAAAATCAGCTCGCTATAGGCAGCTCGCCACAACATAAAGTTACTTAAACGCTTTTCGCCACTTGTTCTAACGATCACGTCGACTGGTGGTACCTCTGCACCGTAAAGATGTTCGGCAATAAGATTCTCGTCTACCGCTTCGGCGGCAACGCCGGACTGAACAATTTTTTTAACGGCGTCAACAATTTCAAGTTGGCCACCGTAGTTTAAACAAATAGCTAGGGTGCCGGCGGTATTACCACGGGTCTCTGCTTCGAGCGCATCCATGGCCTTTAAAATCTTAACGTCGAGCCCATTGCGCTGACCTAAAATCTTCAGCTGAATGTTGTGCTCTTTAAACATCTTGGCGTCGGTGGTAAACAGCTTTAAAATTAGAGCCATCAGCCCCCTCACCTCTTCCTGGCTTCTCTTCCAGTTTTCGGTCGAAAACACATAAATACTCATATACGAGACTCCAGCCTCAAGCGTTGCAAAGGCGACGTCTTTTAGGGCACTGTAGCCAGCCAGGTGGCCTTCGTAGGTTGGTAAGCCGTGCTTTTTAGCCCAGCGACGATTACCGTCAATAATATAGCCCACGTGCCGCGGGGTCACCAAAGAGTCGGCCATTACAGCGTTAAAATATCTTTCTCTTTGAGCTTGAAGGCGGCTTCAATCTGCAGGTTAGTTGCCGCCATGGCGTCATCAATCTGCTTCTCGGCCCGCTTCATGTCGTCTTCCGACAACTCTTTGGCATCTTTCATCCGCTTGGCCTCTTTTAAGGCGTCTTGGCGAACACTGCGCAGGGCAATCCGGGCGTCTTCTACCTTTTCGCTTGTTTGTTTGACCAGCTGCTTGCGACGGTCTTCAGTTAGAGCTGGAATCGGAACGCGAATTAGGCGACCATCGTCGCTGGGGTTAAGACCAAGTGACAAATCGGCCCGAATCGCAGCGGCAATCAGCTGAAGCGTACTTGGGTCGAACGGTGTGATTGTAAGCATCTGCGGCTCAGGTGCCGTTACGTTGGCTAGTTGATTCAACGGCATTCTCTGCTCGTAGGCCTCTACCATCACACTATCTAGCATGCTGGGGTGGGCTCGGCCAGTCCGAACTTTTTTTAGTTCATCTTCAAAGTGGCTCAGGGTGCTCTGAAATCGTTGGTCGTAGGGGGTTATACTAAACATAGATATCGCTTTCTTTGTTCTAGTATACCACCGCCTTCTCTAGCAGGCATTATTGCTATTTGAAGATAAAGGTTGTATAATAAGAACATATATGAACATTCCTATTGAACGGCGCTTCGTTGAGGTGCCAGAGGTAGTGGAGGCTCGCCATACGCTTCATCGAGCCCTTGCCTACTTCCACCAAAATGTCACGGATGTTACCGAGGCCAGCGATGGACTGGTCTTGGCCATTCGCGATGACCGCTACCCCGACGACATTGGAGTCATAAGCGCCATTATGCCGGAGAAGGGCAGCCGTGAGCAAAAAAAGTTCAATAAAGACAATATAGAATTGCGTCGCATCCAGCTCGCCGGAACAGCTCTTGGTGAATCGCTTGGTGAGCGCCACCCGCTTTTTATACAAAGCGCTATGCAGCCAGAACGACACATGACCTGGGGCACCCAGCTAAATACCGATGATGTAGCGGCAATCCAGATAGCCTTTGACGTCGAGCGCGGCACCCTTCCCTCTAACGATGAAATGAGTAGTATATGGAGTGACCATCAAGCTAGGCTTAATAATGCCTACCAGCCGTTTGAGCGAATTAAGCAACAAACGCCGAATATTCTTGGCCGGCTCGAGCTCGCCCCGCCTACTGCGCCCAATGCTTTTGTGCTCCGCTGGGACATCACCGGCTCAACCGCGATGGCCCAGTCCCGACCGGGGACGTACCAGGCCTACCTTGACCACTGGAAGCGGGACGTTCATAAGGTTTTAGAACACACCGAACACTCGATGAGTGATATTGGCGACGGGCAGAATCTCATTATTCCACTGGCTGGCCGTAATCCGTTCGATACTGACGGGCTCCGTTACCTGCGCAATCAGACGGTACTACCGCTAGCCCATCGATTGATTGACCGCCACGATCTGATTGCGGCTCAGTACGACAGCCTGTCGCCAAAAGCCAGGTTTGCGATTGGCCTTGGCAACGTTTCGAACGACGACATGAATCAAAAAACCGGGCCTGTCTTGTATGAAGTAGCCCGGTCATTGAAGCGGCCCGATGGCGCAATTACCATCAGCCCGTCTGCGCAACTTTGAGATTAGTCGTTAACGCCTAATTCGATTCGCTTGAAGCGTCGGATAATGATGTTCTCACCAACTTGACCGATAGTTTGTTTCAAGAATGTTCCGACGGTCATCGAATCATCCATAATGTACTGCTGGTTGAGTAGAACTTTTTCAGCAAAGTGTTTCTTAACTTGGCCGTCGATGATCTTTTCGGCAATGTCAGCCGGCTTACCTTCGGCAGCGCCGCTAGCAATCGCTTCTTCGCGGACTCGAGTCAGTTCTTCGGCTGGAATCTCGTCTTCCGACACGTACATTGGTGCCATTGAGGCAACCTGTAGTGAAATAAAGTGGGCAAATTCTTTAAATCCGTCGGTGCGGGCAACGAAATCTGTCTCACAGTTTACTTCAACCAGTACGCCGATACGCCCACTGTGAACGTAGCTGTCGATCACCCCTTCGCGGGCTTCACGGTCGGCTTTTTTCTCGGCTTTGGTCAGGCCTTTTTTGCGCATTTGCTCAAGGGCTTTGTCGAAGTCGCCATCGGCTTCAACCAAGGCAACCTTAGCATCTGTCAGGCCAACGCCGGTCAATTCTTTCAGCTTTTTGATGTCATCAATTGATACTGCCATGTTTACTTCTCCTCGCCTTTATCGGTAACGACTACTTTGGCGGCTCCGCGGCCTTCGGCGACAGCTTGGCTGACGTAATCGAGCAGCAAGTGGACACCCTTAATGGCGTCGTCGTTAGCCGGGATCACGTAGTCGATCATTGAAGGGTCGGCGTTGGTGTCTACCAAAGCAACTACAGGGACGCCCAGCGTCTTGGCTTCATTGATGGCGTTAACGTCGCCAATCACGTCGATTAGGAACAATGCACCTGGCTTGCCGTTGAGGTCTTTGATACCGCTGTATTTTACATTCAGGTCGTCAATTTCTTCTTGAAAGCGTTGAATTTCTAGCTTGCTGTAACGATTTTCGAAATCACCCGATGCCATGCGGCGTTCGAGGTCTTTAAGCTTCTTGATCTGCGCACCAATGGTTGCAACGTTCGTCAATGTTCCGCCCAGCCAACGTTCGGTCATGTACGGCTGGCCAAGAGCTTCGGCAGCTGCCTTGACGGCATCCTTCGTTTGCTTCTTGGTGGCAACGAAAAGAATCGGCTTTCCGCTAGCGGCTACTTTGGTAAGAAACGGCAGCGCCTTTTCAAGACCTTCGACCGTCTTGGTGAGGTCGATGATGTGCGTGTCTTGACGCTTCGAGTGGATGTACGGCGCCATTTTAGGGTGCCAACGGCTTGTTTTGTGTCCAAAGTGAACGCCTGCTTCAAGCAATGCTTTAATATCGACAGTAACTGCCATAATGTGAACTCCTTATTCCTTGCCCCGGCGCCCTGAGTATTCAGGAGTTGTGCGCGGAGGCTGTGTCGTTAAAATGTATTACCTGCCCAGTGTATCACTTTGCCTGGGTTGCGTCAACGGGGGTAGTGAGCTTAAGGTCGTTAAGCAGCGATGCTAATTCCTCATGCCCTAAAGTCGTCACATCGATGTGAGCGATACGGCCCTGCTCAAGAACAGTAAATTCGGCCCCCGGCTTTGGATCACGGAGGACGATCTCATCACCAACAATAAGACTACCGTAGGCAATACAGAATCGATCTGCGCCTCTTATCATGGGGTTTTGTCGGGCCGTTTGCATCTTGCCAGACCCAACCAAAGTGACGCTGCTTTTTTTAACCACGCCATCTTCCCAAACTACAAGAAACCCTTTTGGCTCTTCGCCGGTTTCAGTGACTATAAATCCGCTTGTCACATCTGGTTTAGGCCTATGGCTGGAATTATCTTTTGCTATCACCGTGACAAGATCGCCCGGTTCGAGCTCAGAAAGTGCTAGCCTGCCCCCAACGACTCCTTTTTTTTCTGGTGCGGTCTGAACATGGCCCTCATAACCGATCTCCCAGGTGTGCCACGATGTTGTTTGAATAAGCCGCGAAACGTCATACGCTCCAATCCAGTACGAATATCTATATTCATCGTCGCAGTGTGCGCAGCTAAACTCTTGATTATTATTCGCCATTACTTCGTCAATCTCTTCGGCCGCCACACACTCTTTGCAGGTAACGATAATAGAAGTACTTTCAACACCCAAGGCGACAACCATCTCGTCGTCATATTGAATGCGCATAGTGGCCTTGTAGTCGTTAACGTTATCTGTCCAGATGTCTTGGCTATCAGCAATGGCATTTAGTGCTTCGTGTATTTCTAGCGGCCCGTTTGGAAAAGCGCTACGGCGGTACCGCGCGCTTTCTACCCTAATATAGAGATCGTCTATGACGCTAAAGTCGATCACTTGGCTACCGTCTAAGCTATCCAGCTCCAGCACAGCTAGCATCGCATCGAAAGTCTGCTTGTCTATTTTACCCGAAGAAAAATGATCTTGTTTACCTTCTGTAAACTCACGAAAATCGTCCATCAATTCTTCGACAGGCCGTGAGTTAATTTTTTCAGCATGAGCCTGTGCGAGAAGCTCTAATTTTTTCGTGTCCATAAATGTATAATGCTACGAGTTATTGCGGGATGCAAGCATAAGGGGATCTCCCGCTAGCTTGCGTCTCAGATATTGGGCCTAGAGACCGCTCATTGCCTGCTGAGGCTCAATAAGACCGGTTTTTTCAAGATGCTGCCTCACGAAGGTTTCTTCCCGACGACCGTTGTATTGCGATGGCATGCCCACTGCTGCGACTGGCCGGACAACCGCCTTTTCACGCAGTGCTGCCGGTAACGCGTTTCGCATCTCTTCGCTCGCAACGTAGACTCTGTCTACCATATCTAGCGTGACCGTTGTTGAAATCTGCGCCTCAACATAATCAGCCGTGAGCATTGAGCCACGTCCAAATGCAGTCTTAAGCAGGCGAGCAATCTTTGCATCCTCAGCAGTTAAACGGTTCGCCCCGTGAAAACTATCCTCTGGAGTGAAAGAGGTTGCGTCAATGATGGATTTGTCTGGCTTAAATGACAGCGCGACCTCTCCGTATCCAACCGCGCCTTCTGGCGTGCCGCTGCCAACGAAAACTGCCGAGCCATAGACTGGGTGCGGCTGCTCGCTGTTTGTTGCATCGAGCAATCGAATACCCAGGGCAACCTCTACACCACTTCTACTTTCAGTGTAGTGCCGACCGTATTGCTTCTTGTTTCCGTCACTTTCAAACGATGAACGAATTACCCCGTCGCCATTATCAATCTGCTGAATCGTCTCAGGACTCATGTTAATAAGAAGGCGGAAGCCTTGATCGAAATCAGGCAGCGCCTCTCTCGCAGCCTTTATAAGATCCTGCGCTATTTCCTCATCGACCTTAACTTGCTCACCGGAATCAAGCGTCAAAACCCCCATCCTCAGCACGTATGCTGAAAGGTTTTCTCGACTCATCTCACTAACATGTTCCGCATTTTTAAACGCCCACTCATAGATGAGTTTCGGATCATCAGCGATGCCATTATCTTTTGCCTTTTCGCGAAACTGCATCACGGTATCCATCGCCGCTATCGGCAGTTCAGACCCGGCAAACCAGCGTATATCCTGGTTGTCGTCTTTGTCGTTGGCATATCTATCTATCACTCTTGAAAGTGTTCGCGGGCCATCGTATAGATTACCGTCCCTATCACGACGCGATAAGACATCGGGAGCAATGTCGTGGAAGATGACGCCGTGCTTTGCGCTATTTACGTCCGCTCTGATTATTTCAGATAAGATCTCTGGGTCATCTTCGTCAATCTTATTTAAGATCGTCATCGCTTTAGCGAAGTCGAATGCACCACCGTGCATTGCAATAGTGAATAATGCTCGGTTGATTGATGCTGCCGTGCGCGGGTCTTTAACATGCTCTGCGAGCTCTTCACTATCAAGGAAGTTACCAAAAATTCGGAGTGATTCAGCGTTGTGTGGATAGCTTAGAAAAGAGCTAAGAACCCTGTTTGGCGCTAATCCAGGGTGTTGTCCGACCTGTCGTTTTGCTTGCTCGATAGCTGTGAACAGCTCTTCCCGAAACTCACCGGTTGCGGAATCTACCCACGTCGTCGATGACCCAATCCCGTTAAAAACATCTTTTCTTTCGACGCCCATTGTTTCACGCAAAAAGTCGAAGTCAGGCGCAATTCTTTTTGCAAAAGAAGCATATTTTTCTATCTCTTGAATATCACCGCTGAAGCCTGCGGCAGTTAGCCGAAGCGCCTCTAGAATGTCCGGGTGCTCTGCCTGTAGATCCTTTAGATTTTTTGTCGTCGCCTCCAAATCAGCTCTTGTGCTGGCAGCGTCCACTTCTTCTCCGCGATGTAGTCGATCGGCCACACCCAACATCACGTGATCATAGCTATCCCGACCCGCTCCCATCAACTTCCTCAGTTCCTCTGCACTGCCACCGATAATCTTTATAGCTCTTAACTCAGTATCGATGATTGCTGCATATTGTTCGGCCATCGAGGGTGCATGCTCTCCCTGTTGCATCCCGTTCATAGTGTAGGGCCCAAAGAAGTCTTCTATAGTTTTCGTAATGTTTTCGGCTGGATACCCAGACTCCATTGCGGCTCCAAGTCGTTCTTGCATTTTCGGAATCGCCTGTTCGAATAGCTCCGGATGCTCAAGAATCATAGCGGCTGCATTGCTCATTCCACTAGCCACGTACGAATCAAGTGACAGGCCCTTAACAGATGCCAGTCTAGCAATGAGGTTTTTTTGTGTCTCTGAAGCCGCTAAAGAAGTATAGTGCTCTAGCCCCTGCTTACTGCGCAACAGCTGTCTAAGCACCATGGGGTCGCCGCCACGGGACACAAGGTCTCCAAAGGACTCCCTGAGCTGTAATGACATTTCTTCATCATCGAAGCCGGTATCCTCTGCACCAAGCATGGTCGCAATGCGAGCGGCTTCACGAACCCGCTCATCTTTATCTTCGATGACGTCAGCCGCTGCAATAAATTCGCTAATTTTTTGTATTTCACCAGGCGGATACAGTCCTGACTGATATCTGTCTAACAGATCAGTCGCTGAGCGGCTAAGCAAGCCTGCAGTGTGTTCGCCTAGCTGTTTTGTTTGCTCGCTCAAAGGCCCGTAATGGGCAAAGTCCGGGGGGAAAAGAACATGCTCCCCAATACCACGAGCGAATCCCTCGTCTATTGGCGGCTCGTCATCAACTTGTTCTGGCGCTGTTTTTAGTTCTGTCATATTTTTGTTTATGCTTTTCTTCTCTATTGATTGTACCCTCCCCCTCTAGACAAATCAACCAAAAACAGATACAATACACCAGATATGAAAACCAACCTACACCCAACCGATTACCGTCCCGTCGTATTTAGCGATGACGTGGCTGGGTTTGCGTTTTTGACACAGTCTACTGCGCAGACCAACGACACCATTAAGTGGGAAGACGGCAACGAGTACCCTCTCGTTAAGACACACATTTCTAGTGCGTCTCACCCCTTCTTTACTGGCGAAGAAAAGATTATCGACACCGAAGGCCGTGTCGACCGATTCAAGAACCGGGCTGCTGCTGCCGAAGTTCGTAAGCAAGAGCTTGCCAACAAAGCCAAAAAAGCTGCCGCCAGCAAAGCGAAGAAAAGCGACGTCTAGCCGCTTTCACCAAAGAGCCATGTCACTACGATATGGCTCTTTTTTGTTACAATAAACAAAGAGCCCTGCCATTATGCCAAAGATTAACCTCAATATTTCTGACCTCACCGACGAACAGACCCAGCTGGACGCCTTTTTAGCACGCCCCGATGCCTACACCGACCCCGAGTACAGTAAAAAGAACAAGCGGCTGATCGAACTCCAGACCATAATCGAAAAAGCCACCTTGCGCCAGACGCTCGAAGCCCAGCTGATTGAAGCTAAAGAACTTTTGGGGGGAAACGACGAGCTGGCTGAACTAGCTAAGATGGAAGCCGACAGCGCCACCGAACAATTGGCCACCCTAGAGGAAGAGTTGTTCGCCATGCTGGCACCAAAAGACCCCAACGACGAAAAGAATGTCATTATTGAAATTAGGGCTGGCGCTGGCGGCGACGAAGCTAGCCTATTTGGTGCCGAATTATACCGAATGTACCTACGCTACTGCGAAGCGAACAACTTACGGACCGAACTCATGAGCGACAGTGCCAACGATACCGGCGGCTACAAAGAGGTCGTTTTTCGCGTTAGCGGTGATGCCCCCTACGCTCGGCTCAAGTTTGAATCAGGCGTCCACCGCGTCCAGCGGGTACCAGCCACCGAATCGCAGGGCCGGATTCACACTAGTACCGTTACCGTTGCGGTGTTGCCAGAGGCTGAAGAAACCGACATCGACATTCAAATGAATGAACTCAAAATAGACGTCTACCGAGCTGGCGGCCACGGCGGCCAATCGGTGAACACCACCGACAGTGCGGTTCGTATCACTCACCTGCCCACTGGCCTAGTAGTAACCAATCAGGACGAAAAATCACAGATCAAGAACAAAGAAAAAGCCATGAGCGTGCTGCGTAGCCGATTGTTGCAACAAAAAAATGATGAAGAAAACGCCCGGGCTGCCACTGAACGACGTAGCCTGATTGGTTCTGGTGATAGGTCTGAAAAGATCCGCACCTACAACTTTCCCCAAGACCGAATTACCGATCACCGAATTGGCTACAGCCGCAGTAACATTCCCTCTGCCCTAAACGGCGCAATTGACGATTTAGTAGAGCATTTACAGTCCTATGAACGAGAACTCTCAGCCGCTAGCGCTAGCCAATAACGGCTGGCTGCAAGACGCGACCCAGCAGCTCACCGCTGCCGGGATTCCATCACCTCGCCTGGACGCCGAGCTCATTTTGGCGCATACCCTTCGTAAGCCCCGCACCTACCTGCACGCTCATCCGGAAGATTTTTTATCTGAGCGCGAACAAGCGGTTGCCGATGCCCGGCTAACTCTGCGGCTCGACCGCGTGCCTGTTGCCTACATTATTGGGCACAAAGAATTTTATGGCCGCCGCTTTCACGTGACCCATTCGACGCTGATCCCGCGGCCAGAGTCTGAAGTATTGATAGAACTGCTACGCAGCGCCTTGCCAGATCTTATTAAACAAACAGACGGTCCGGTGCGCCTGGTTGATGTTGGTACCGGCAGCGGCGCGCTTGGAATCACCGCCGCCCTCGAATTTCCCGATCTGACGGTGGCGATCGTCGACATCAGCAAGCACGCCCTAACCGTTGCCGAAAAGAACACCGCGTCGCACCACGCCGATGTGACTCCTTTATACGGTGATCTTTTGAGTAGCTACCCGTTCGAGCCGAACGTCGTTATGGCTAACCTGCCGTACGTTGATCCGGCGTGGCAGCGCTCGCCAGAGACTGATCACGAGCCGTCACTGGCACTGTTTGCAACTAACAATGGTCTAGCGCTCATCTACCGCTTACTTATTCAAGCCCACAGCCAGCTGGCTGAAAACGGTATAGTGATTCTTGAAGCCGACCCCCGGCAGCACGACGCCATCGTGGCGAGGGCTGAACACTATGGCTTTTTGTGCGAAACCCGCCAAGATTTTGGGCTTTTGCTCCGCCTGGTCCGCCGTTAAAGAGCGGTGCCAACTCGGTTGAACACAATAATCAGAACGGCAACAACGCTGAGTGTCAAAAGTAGCGGTAAAATAATGTCGTTGGTACGAACTTTTTGATGATGATAGAACGAATCGTAGACTTTATACGCCAGAAAGCTAATCAGCGACACAATAATAGCAACTTGTGGCACCAACACCCCGGAAGCTAGCGGTAAGTCGTAGGCTATCGCCCAGTGGTAAGACACCCAGCCAATTTGGGCGAACACCAGGCCCCACACCAGACCCAACAGTAGCGAGTGAGTTTCATTATCGTAGCTGGAAAGCATGTGCCGGGCGGCACTGTAGCCGATCAACCACATGCCCAGCACCACTAACGAAACTGGCCAGTTAAAGCCGGTTGCAAATAATGCCCAGGTTCCAAGAAAGATTGCCGTACTAGACTGCGCGGCCATAAAAGTCCGCTTTGAGCGCGGCTTCACCCACACTAGCCATCCAATATACAGCGCGGCAACAATGCCGAACACGGCGACTTCCCTTGCAGCGCTCAGCCCAGCATCGCTGATGGCCAGTAATATGAATACCAGGCTAATACTGACGATGATATCGACGAGGTTAGACAGGAAGTTGGCGTACCAATAGCGCGGCCTGACTGCCAAAATCCGCCATTTTCCAAGTAGAACGATTAACACACCCAACCAGGCCGATCCGGTAAAATACATCACCAGTACAAGAGTGAGCGCTAGCCCAACGTTAAGAACGTTGTAGATTACTTCGCTTAAGAATGTGCGGCGGCGGACCAGTTTTAACAACTCCATACTAGGGGCCATTATACCACGAACACTCTAGGTGCGCGGCCCAAGAATAATCACAAACTCGGCCTCTCCCACCACACTGACGGGCGGTTGGCCCGTTCGGACGGTGACGCCAAACTTTCGCCCAAGCGCTTCGGCACTGGCAGGTTTGGTGTCGGTAAGCTGATATATCTCGACTGCGTCGTAGCGGCCATCACCGGCATTGCCTACTAGTAAGATCTCGTAGCCTCGGTCGCTAAGCGCATCAGCTTCAGTCTGGGCGACGCCAGCTGCTCGCCCGCCGTTTAGCACCACTAATTTAGCCGCTTCTCGAGTGACGGGGCTAGCATTTAGTTTTTTATTCACATACGACTGAATTTCGCGGTAGTTTAACAGCCCGGCAACAGGGCGAACAATGCTCTGGCCATTAAATGGTCCGGTCGTTACCAAGGCATTTTCTTCTTCAACTAGTGACAGTTGAATGATACTTTCGGTAGGAATGTTGTTTCCTAGTGACATTAAGGTCCGAATTTCTTTGGTTTGAATGTTTGTGCGCAGGTTGTTACCTAGCGCGTCGATTAAGCCAGTAACAGCGCCAATGTTGGTAAGGGTACCGGCGCTAACCGCTTTTTCGCGCAGAGCTTTAATAATTTTCTGTTGGTTCTTCTCGCGGTCAAAGTTACCACCCTCTAGGCCATAGCCACCCTGGGCGTTTCGGGCCCGCGACAAGGCAAGCGCCCTTTCACCATCAAGCAGGACGGTTTCGCCTTGGGCATACTTCACGTAGAAACAGGTGAAATTACACCTCCAGTCGAAGTTTCGATCAAGGATCCCTAGTGGATTGTCGGTTTCGATTGTGACCGTGACGCCGCCAACCGCATCAACGGCTTCAACCACAGCAGTAAAGTTAAGATGAATGTAATACTGCACGTCCAACCCTAAAATCTCACCGGCTTTGGCTTGCAAGGCAGCCGCTCCGGCTTCTTCGTTCAGGCCATTGTCTGATGTGCAAAAGTACGCCGCGTTAAGCTTGCCTTGGATGCCCGCCGCGCATGTCTCCTGGTAGACCACCCATAAGTCGCGTGGCAAGCTAATTAGGTAGGCATCTTTTTTATCTTGATCAATACTAATCACCATGATTGAGTCGGTCCGGACGGGCTCCCCCTGAATGCCACCTTCGCTAACTTCATCTGTTCCGAACACCAAGAAGTTGCTGCGGCCGTTGGCGTCTTCTTTCAGTGGCTCATTCTGAATAACGTCGAAGAAATTTCCGCTGAAAACGTTACCACTTGCAATAAACGCCCTGATGGCCACAAAGCCGCCAACGCCAATCGCCGCCACCAGCAAAAGAATCAAGAACCATTTAATAATTCGCTTAGCCCGCGACTTGGGCGCTGATGTTTTATTTTGTCGACGGACAGCTTTGCGCTGACGTCGGCTTAGCTTTTGCTGTTTTTTGGTAGGGCTGTCGTCGTCGATGTCGCGAAGTGATTCGGCAATGTCGGACCGGCCAAATTCGGCGCCTTGTCTAGGTGTCCCAACCAATAAACGGACGTCTTCGACCCCTGTATGAAGCGAGCGGTCAATCGGGACGGCCTCTTCATTTTCATGAAGGCCGCCCAATTCAGCGCCAGCTCGGCGCGGTATAAAGCCGTCTATAGAAGATTTAGTTCGTTTCATAAATACGTAGCTTATTATAGCGAAAACAGGCCTTAAAAAGAAGTCCGACATAAGCGTCATTTTCGTTCCGCTTTAGGCTATAATGAGTGCAGACTTATGAAAGCACCCTTCTTAACCCGCTACCCGTTTTTAAAAGATGCCCTCAGCATCCTTATTTTCGTGGCTGCCGTCATTCTTGGAACTATGCTTATCAACAGCTTTGTGTTCCGCAGCTTCAACGTGATCGGCCCGAGTATGCAGCCGACGATGGTCACCGGCGACCGCTTAATTGTCGACCGCCTACCTATTACTTGGGCGCAGCTTCAGAATAAGCAATACGTTCCCGAGCGCGGCCAAACGATCGTGTTTGACAACCCCCGCTACACTGCTGGGCTTGAAGACGAGTACATTGTAAAGCGCGTTATTGGCCTGCCTGGTGAACGAGTCGTGGTTGAAAACGGCCAATTGCGGGTGTTTAATAACCAAAATCCGGCTGGCTTTGACCCCGACACTACCCACAACGACACCCCGGCCAGCCCTATCTCGGGGGTGACTGATACGATTGTTCCCAATGGCTCGATATTTGTTATGGGCGACAACCGCATCGGTAGCTTTTCAAACGATTCACGCAGCGGGCTCGGGATGATTCCCCTGTTTGATATCATTGGCCCAGTTAGCCTGCGGGTTTGGCCATTTACTGACTGGCGCGCGTTCTAGTTTTTATCGCCAAGCAGCGATTGCAATCGATCTAATTCGGCCTCGTCTTTAAATCCAATCACGATAGTTCCGGCGCCTTTGCTATTAACGCGAATCACCACGCTGGCGTCAAGTTGGCTTCTGAGCAGCACGACACGTCGATCAAGCTCGTCCGAAGCGGGCGCAGCGGTTGGTTTGAATGGTGATGATTTCTTGAGGTTAACGGCATACTGCTCGACTTTTCGGGCACTCCAGCCTTCGGCAATAATAGTCGGAATAATTTGCATGACAGCGTCGCGGTCGAGTGAAATGAGTGGACGCACCTGCCCCTCGCTCAGCTCGCCGGTCGCAACGTATTCTTGAACTTCTTTGGGTAGCTTGAGCAGGCGCATGGTGTTATTAACGGCACTCGGCGATTTATTGACGCGCTCGCCGATAGCCTCGTTGGTAAGATTGAACTGATCGCGCAGCTTGACATAGGCGGTGGCCGTTTCAACGACGTTCAGGTCGCGGCGCTGCAGGTTTTCAATCAGTGATAATTCAAGTTTGTTCTGATCACTCAGGCTGCGAATGAGTGAAGGAATGGTGGCCAGGCCAGCCGCGGTCGCTGCCCTAAAACGACGTTCGCCGGCAACAATTTGATAGCCTTTAGCCCCGCGAATCACAATGATTGGTTGTATAACACCGTGCATTTTTACTGATTGGGTCAGTTCTGCCAGTGCTTCTTCATCAAAGTGGCGTCGTGGCTGATCAGGGTCGGCCGTAATATCAGTCAGTCGAATGTTGCGCAGTTCACTCATCTGCTCGTCTTGCAGAGCGGTCCGGTCGAATGTTTCATCGATTAAATCGGTTGGAATCAGTGATTCGAAGCCGCGGCCCAGGCCTTTTTTCATGGCGCTCATGAGGCTTTCCCTTCAACTCGCTCTATAACTTCTTTAGCCAGCGCTTTGTAGGCCCGTGAGCCTTTCGAAAATTTGTCGTAGACACCAATTGGTACCCCGTGGCTAGGAGCTTCGGCCAGGCGAATATTGCGCGGTATAGTTGAGTTGAACACTTTGCCAGGGAAGTGTCGCTTAATTTCATCGTAGACCTGCGTGCTCAGGGTCGTGCGGCTGTCGAGCATGGTCGGCAGCACGCCAAGCAGTTCAAGCGATGGGTTCATCCCCTTACGCACCAGTTTCATGGTCTCTAGGAGCTGCCCTAGGCCCTCTAGGGCGTAGAACTCGGCCTGCACCGGTAAGAGTACATATTTAGCGGCAATCAGTCCATTGACGGTCAGAAGGCTTAGGCTCGGCGGGCTATCGATGATGATGTAGTCATAGTCAGCGCTACTAGCCGCAATCGCCTCTTTTAATCGAACGAATCGGCGATCGGCTTGGGCTAGTTCAACTTCAATGTTGGCCATGGTTGAAATTGTCGGAGCCAACCAGAGGTTCTTAGACTCGGTTTGAATAACAGCGGCTAACAGCGGCGAAGAACCCATGACAACGTCGGACATAGTGACCTCGAGCCCCGTCTTATCAATCCCCAGCCCACTGGTAGCATTCCCCTGCGGGTCGAAGTCAATTAGCAGCGTTTTTTTGCCAGCCTTCGATAAAAAGTAAGCCAAATTAATAGCGGTCGTCGTTTTACCGACACCACCCTTCTGATTCGTTACTGCTATTACCGTCGCCACGCTTGATTGTTCCCTATCTTTAGGACTTATTGTACCACGATGGTGATAACCGTTAGGGGTTTTTATTCGGGTTGCGGCCAAAAGGACATCAGGCTTGGGGGGCTTTTGCCTGTCGGGTACAGCCAAAAAGGCTGTGGTGTCGATTGACTAATCGATACCAGCCGAACGCTAAAAAGAACTGCCAGCGGCAGTTCTTTTTAAAAGTGTCCTTTTTGATGTGCCCGACAGGCAAAAGCCTTACTTGATTGAAGTTATCTCAACCTTCGAATACTTCTGTCGGTGACCGTTCACCTTGTGAACACGTTTTTTACTCTTGTAGCGAATGATCTTGAGCTTGTCGCCCTTAACCAGGTCTTCGACTACCTTTGCTATTACTTTCACGTCTTTTACGAGCGGCGTCCCAACGGTGACAGTATCACCATCGATCAACAGCATAGCGTCAAGCGTGAGCTCTTTTGTTCCTTCCGGGAGGAGGTCCACCAGGAGGGTCTCTTTTTCGGTGACGATAAATTGCGTGCCACCGATCTTAACGACTGCTTTTGTCATGTGTTTCCTTTAATAATTGTTTACGATCAGTTGTTAATTTTAACAGAGATAGAGCGATCTGTAAAGCCTATATCTGTCCACCACCGGTGGCAAGCACAAGGATGACGCCAACGCCCACTAGCCCAATAACAGTGAACATACCGTGGTGGGCCTTCCATGTCTTGCGCCATTCCTTGGGTAGTTGCTTTCTAAAGTGATGGGCCACCGCGGCAACCAGCGCCAAGAAGCCCAGTACCGCAATTGCTCCCAGCGTCGCTGGCGTCAAAGATTGCAGGGCACTACCGAAGTAAGTGAAGATGTTGCCTACCCCATTATTAATTGGTGCGGTGTTCAGGAAGGTTGCAGGGGCCGCATTGGTCTCTGCTGCCAAAACGCGCGGCTTGCCGTAATAGGCCACTACTAAAGTGGTGTCACGGCCTTCGAGCGTGCCCTGAGAGACCGCAAAGCCGACCTCGTTATAG
>Ga0136561_1000015_pt1 | contig 70510 bp, 114 predicted proteins | sample AntRauMeHopE1498_FD_104641 | JGI IMG/M metagenome (GOLD analysis project Ga0136561, IMG submission 104641) | Saline lake microbial communities from Rauer Islands, Antarctica - Metagenome Hop E1 #498 | ecosystem: Environmental > Aquatic > Non-marine Saline and Alkaline > Saline | place... | reverse complement strand
ACGGTAGTTATGTAGGTTTTTGGATCTCTTATAAATGTTGATTCTCTGAATGTTCCATCCGATCCCGTCACAAATGTCGGATTATTGGAAAAGTTAAATTCTCTATTGGTTGCCCTTACGAAATAATGAGCAGTGGATATGTTTTCTGTTCTACGTGCCTCAAAATCCCCTCCTGTTATAATTGAATCGACTAAATATTGTTGATTTTTATATTCCAAATCTATACCATTAGTTGAATTTAAAACTGGATCCAGTTCGTTACCGACTATTTCTGCAATTGCAGATGGGTTAAAAACCATAAGTCCTTGGTCCGGATAGAACAAACCATATCCCTGTCCGTTCACTGGTGCAGTTGTGTTGATAATTGTAGCTTCATTTTCAGTACCTAGATTTAATGTACCTTGTACGATGCTGAATACCCTTCCAGCCCTACCAGCGGTATCGGAAAACTTCTTACCACTATCATCAATAAAGGTTGCTGTACCAGTAGAACCACTCAAAGTAAGTTCCCAGTTTCCAGGATCCATGGTTTCCTTGTACCTTGAACGAGCAATATTTACTACATAAATATCATCTGAATCATGAGTACCTGCAGTTGAAGCAGAAAGGAACGTGAAAAATTTATCATCTTGATTTAGTAGTATCGAGCGATATTGTGAATACGTTGCCTTTGAAGATAGTAATGCATCATCACTTGTTGATAATGATACGGATCCACTACCTAACCTATTACCGTATGCAACTGCAAATTGTACTTCGGATAAACTACTACTTGGGTTAGACTGATAAACATTATAGTAGTAATTACCACTATTAGAACCAATTTGTGTAGATGATGTAAAAAAGGATTCTAAGCTACCAGTATCACCACTCCAAAGACCTGTAGTCACTACTTCTACTTTACCCGTTACTTGATCAAATTCACCGAATCTTTTGTAAATACCGGTTGTAACCGATCCACCCTGTGATGCTAGTTTATCTCCCCCGGTTAAGTACCCGTTTACAATATTGGTAATTTGTTCCGATGTTAATGTTCCCTGTTGGGTCGATAGGTAATTAGCAAGTTCCGTTGATAAGTTAACTCCTGCCTGTCCTGATATATTTGCCATAATTATTTTATTGTTCCGTTATTATGTTGGTTGTACATATGTAATAGTAACGGGTATCGTGACTGATCCACCAGTTTCATTCCCATATACGGTAAGTGTTGTGCTGATTGTTTTTGTGATGTTTGGATTTGGGATAAAAGTAAATGTCGTACCACGTTCTACTGAAGCAGTTGTTGTTATTTCATCACCGAGGAAAATAGGAACAGTTCCACTACCAGCGGAAAGTCCTGCACCTACAATTGTACCCGAGTTTTTATTCGCCAACACCAATGTGTATCCTGCCGTTGTATTTCCACTCGGTGAAGTAGTCGGTGATAATGTTACTTGACCCGAATTCTGATTTACAGAAATGGAAGGTACACCAAATTCAACTTTAGGAATTTTTGTAGTTCCCTTGGGTAAAGTTACTAATTTATATCTCAATACTTGTGTTTCATCCGGTGAAGCTTCAGTGATCGGAATTGCTTTAATGGCCGAATCATAAAATGCAGAACCCTTTGGGTGAGCAGGCTCATATAATCCATAATCTACCTCATCATCTCCCAACGCAAATTGAGTTATATTTAATCCCTCACCACCAGCTAACTTCTCTCTGCCCTTTTTGGTAAGAATCGCATCTACTGTTATTTCCGTGTTATCTAAATATGCCATTTTTTGCTATTTGTTACTTTGTTATTTGTATATAAATATAAGTAATTTAATTTTTAATTATTTTTTCTAATATACTCATACTTTTATAGTATTTTACTTGTCTCTAATGAGTTTACTAACTTCTGAATTTTTAGAAAAATACTATATTCTTTTTTCCAATCGGGATTATCCTGTGATGCCTGCATTAACGCATATCTTAACTTGCCCCTGATTACATCTGTAAGTGCATAATACCCCTCATGTATATCATCTATGGTATCTTGATTTACATTTTCTAGTGATTTTTTTGTCAAACCTTCATTTAATTTGGGCTTTATTGAATCACTTAACATCTTATCCAATTTCTGTTGAAATGTATCTATTTTTTTCATATTGTTATAAGTTTCTATAGTTACCAACTGCATCTGTATACGATAGACTCATGGGTAATAATATTGATAATGGTAAATTTATTTTTAATACATTTATTTTTGCAGACGGATCTATTAACATGGCACTTAAAAATCTGTGATGACCATCTATAATATAGTTATCATTACTACATATAAATGTAGTTGTTTTAATATATGCAAGAGATTTACTTGCACCAAAAGAAGCTATCGTATTTATAGCTTTATCGAAATAGATTTGACGTTGGATTGGTTTTAATTTATTTACAGATATAGATGCTTTATTTACCTTAACTACATCATCTGTTTGTTTTGCATTATCACTTACAGGTAATCCGTTCTTTAACCAATCCGATGCATCATCACCGGATAATCCCTGTGGGAACGGTTTACTACCTTTTATTGGTTTTGCATACGGTGAATTTAAATCAATAAATCCTTTTTGCAATCTCATTTGAAAGTCCTTAACATCTTTTTCATCTATAACAGGCATATCTTTTCTTTGGGTTTTCCCAATTCCAGCCAGTTTTTGACTTATTTTATAATTTGACATGAAATTGGGTATCTCATCTTTCAATGATAACCCCTTTTTCTTAAATGCATTAACACCATATAATTCTGCAGCATCCGGGGTAGTTTTTATTAACTCCAGATTTCCTGCAGCTTCCCCCATTTCCATTAATAAATGTTTTAATTTTATCATTATAATATTATATTTTTGGCTTACCCATTAATGTTTTTCTTTGTTTACCGATACCTGGAATCACTCTATCGTACGTACCATCTCCGTGCCATTTAATATCTTTACCATATAATACTTTACGGACATCCTCTTCATTATTAACTATAGCTACTCCTGCTGATTTGAAAATATCTGCCAGTTTCCCCGATACTTCAATATAATGTCCTTTGGATTTTAGTTGTTTTATTTGTTTTCCTACCGCGGAACGTTTTGATTGACTTGAACCATCATGACCAATTGCAACTAATTTTTTCCCTGGTTGTTTTTTTTTACTCACTACTACCGCATCTGGTATGTCATCACCATCTGCATCAAATATATTAAAATCCTTTTCACTATTCACATCTGATGTAGATGCGAATCCACCGTGTCCTCCGATTGGTTTATATGCAGTAGATATTAAATCAAATATTACTTTTTTAAAATCCTTTAATTCGGAAGGTGCAACTGGCATCCACTTTTTAGGTTTTAATTTTGATTCATCTATAAGGTCTTTGAGTTTTATCATATCAAATGTGTATTTATTATTTTTTTGAATGATACCAACGAGGTTCTATGTCCGGTTGATTTTATCGTTTCTATTTTTAATTTATTAATATCGAATTTATATTTATTATCAACAATTATTTTTTTGGTAACAATTGGATCGATTACACTATCATCCTCCCCTAGAATACATATACCTTTTGGACTTTTAATCCCGGTTTCGATTTTAGGTTCGTATGATCTACTATGTAGAGCTGGATTAAATAGTATTACATTTGTATCGATCAATGTACCATATAAATATGCAAAGTAACCACCAAAACTACTACCTATTATATAATCAGGTTTTATTTCTGTAATTATCTTTAGGTATTTATAAAATTCATCAACATTTTTATAATCCACTCTTGGTGCATAGACCAAGTTATCTTTTGTAAGATAATCTACTTTTTTCCCACCTGACTTCGTTTCCAATCCATGCAAATAAACTACTTTTTTCATATATAAATATTAATATTTAACTTTTTTAACTCAATATATACAATATAATGATAATTACTAATATTACCAAATTATATATGTTAAATATAAGTTATTTAATTTTATCTGTTTCATAATTTAGTATAAGAAAATAATATTTTCAATCAACCTCTAGTATCCTATCAATCGACTTCGAGAATGGGCTCCCCACTACCACGTCCAGTATCACTTACACGTAAGGTATTAGGATTAGTAGTGAATATTTGAATAGGTGAACTACCATCCAATGTGGTATTTATCGTTTGTTTACACCCATTATAGTATGAGTTTTGTAATCCTGTCGTTAAATCCCCGACATTTCTGTAATGTGATGGAAAATATCCATTAAGTGGAATCGCCCGTATTACCGCACCCGTAATTAATGATCCGGATTCATTATAATTTCTAAATGTTACCTTCGTTTTTTCATACGTCTGTTGTAATAATTCAGATCCCAATGATGGGTCAAGGGGATTTATATTAACAGGTACATCTACTGTGTGTTGTTCTGTCACCATATGAACCCTTTGTCTACGTTGTATCCTATTACCGAACTCATCGATAGTGGTACGTATAGTAATACCATTTTCAGCGTAAATACCGAATCCTGCTCTTGTAACCGAATCTTTATCCATTCCAATCGCTGTGAGTTGATTAGATTCATATTCCCCCTGTATCGATCCAGTGAATTTTGCATCTATGGAAGAGTCCCAAGTTCTATATTCACCCGAAACATCTTCTTTATCTCTAGCATGTATTGTTCCATCATAAAACGGAGTAACTGCATATAGTTGAACTTCATCATTCGCATTAACATTCCCATCCCACTGCAGATTTTCAGAAACCATTGAAATTTCCTCCATTGTATTCAAGGTAACTTCTTCCATTATATTTTCAGAAGTCATATTCAATTTCTCGTTCACATCCGTTGTGGATTGTAATCCAATATTTTCTGCAATAACCGGTTTTCTTGATATTTTACTTCGTTCTAGAATATGTGGTTCTATCAATAACCCACTTGAAACAATTGAACGACCTGGGACCAATGATTTTAAAGTTGTAAACAACGTTTGGTCGATATACCTAACCAATTGTATATACTCGTATATGTTCAAATCATATCGTTGAAAGTAATAGTTTCTCAATTCATCCAAATCAGAATATGTATCGCTGAATTCATCTACTGGATTACCAATATAATTATCTATGTTAAATTTTCCCAATGAACGTAGGATATCCAAATTTATTTGTTGTGATGGTGAAAAGAACAATCCAAGTTTATTTGAATCATGGGCCGAATCAAATGATTGTGCATTTGATATTGTACCGAAATTAAGATAATTATCCAAGGTATGTGATTCAAATCTAATCTTGTTGCTCACGAACATACCGGTAGATGGTACATTTGCCGTTACCGTTCGTTCATATGGTGTATATTGGTATGGGTAATCCGGAACTGATGGGAAATCAGATGCAGTTGCAAATCCATTACCATATAATCTATTTATGGATACATTTTTTATTCCAATATCCGATGATCTATCTTTCGGGTACTCAAAATCCAGTCTGAATAACAGATCCTCGGTCGATGAATTAAATTGGTTACCATCGATTGCATCTGGTAATAAAGTATGATTATCAACTCGGGATTCACTTAATGGAGTTCTCCATAATCTGAATTCATCCATTGTACCATTAAATCCATCACCTATTGATATTTCGGAATAACCTTGCCACGCACCGATTGATGATGATGGGAATTCTACTGTTGCATATCCCGAATTTCTAATTCTTTCTTGAAATCCCTCTTTAACGTATAAATCAAAACTTTGTGTCGTATCGGTAACCGATCTGTTTATTGCGATTTGAGTATATACATCATTAAATATCGGCATTGGTAAGGTAGATGCCGAAACATCATTACCACTACCTAATACACCACCTGTTGATATTTTAAATTCAACGATTGCAAGTGATCCGGTATTTGGTATAATATTCAGTTCCCACCGTTCACTACTAGCTATTGTGTGTGGTTGTCTTTTATCCGTATTTATCCTAAATTCCAATGATTGTGGAAATTCTCCCGTCACATTTAACCATGGAACTAATATATTTGCAGCTCCATCAAAATTTATTGCAGCAGTCCTATCATCAAATGTAAACTTTGAAGTTCCACTTGTTGTCGGGTCTTTAGGGCCACCGAACTCCATTATGGTTAACATGGATGTTGGTATACCATAACACGCCATTGCAGCATTCAATGCCCTCTTTGTACCCTTATGTTTGTAGATATACGGTAGGTTATTCAATAATCGTCTCCATACTTCCTGTTGTCGTTCTTTACCCGTCATAATCGATGCAGAAGAACCATCCTTGTTCTTACCGAATGCATATTCCCATAGGACTTGGGATTTCACACCCATGTCAGCATCCCATCCTAGTGATTCCAACATATGATACACCAGTTCATCTGTGATACCACCTTTATTGGTGTGTTCCAGTTGCTTGGATTTGGAGAATTTTCTAATGTAACTCCATAGGATATCAAAGTGTTGTCCTATCATATTGAAGAACAACATATAATCCTGGCCGTTTGCATCGTTGACAAAATGTTGTGGAATGTTATTGGTTAACTTATCCACATTATATTCATCGAATGATCGAGCCGAACCTATTGCGAAATTATACCACGATGTAACATCCGTACTATTCGATGAACTTATTTCATTTTGACCTGCACCTGGATATGATATTGGACTATCTACGGTATATATATGGTTTTCAAACGCATCAAATCCCTGTTTGGTAGATATAATCTTTTCGTTTGTTCTAGATATTTCATTTATCACCGATACTACACCTGCATCGGATCCACTCTGTAATGTGAATATTGATGCACTATAAAATTCCAACAATTGAACCTTGTACACGAAGTTCTCGATTCTTTCGGCGGCAGATGAGTATTTTACAAAATTTTCCCATGCATAATCACTGCCAGTGTCAAATTGTAAATCTAATTTTTGCAATGAGAATTCATTATCTCCTATATACTGTTGTATCAACTGTGTCGAACTAACGGATCCACTCGCAACCAAATCATCTAAAATCTGATACCCTATATCATCACTTATATCCAAACCAAAGTTAGGTTGTAAATCGATACATGATTTTACCTCATCATCTGTTAGAATGATTTGTTCTATTGTAGGTAACGTCTGTGCCTTTGATACCCAAAGTTGTTGATTCGGTTGCACCGAGGTGGGAAGTGGTTCGTATAGTTTAAGGACCAAAGATGGGTTAAATTCTACCCTTCTTCTTTGTGATGTCTCTGAATCAGTTTCATAAACCGAAAATGTCTCCGTATCGATTCCCCATGTAGAAATCAATTTATTATCACCATCTCCAAAGTGAGCCAAATGAGTCAGAAATCTTGAAGTCTGTTCCCTCAATGTATCCTCATTGAACCCCAGTTCAAATGATGTTCTTATATCACGTAATACCTGATTACGTTTTAATTTTAAATCCGATTTATCAAATACGATTGTAATCTTTTCCTGTTTACCGCTCACTACCGAGTTTCCCTCGGTGTTATATGGTATTAATATCAAATCGAACGTCAGTGTTTTATCCGAATCATTAAAAGATTGTTTTGATTTCCTTAATACATTTGCAACATTAAGTGTAAGTGCACCAGATCCAGCAACTTTAGCTAAACTAAATTCGCTTGATTTTTTACTTACGTAGACTTCTATATAGTTTGTATTTACCGATTGCCAAGATATTTTGAAATTTTCATCATACCCTCTGAAATCAGCACCTTTGATGTTATATGGGTAATTTATCTTTGTAATGTCGGGCCCCGGTAAATAAGTTTTACTAACAACATTAATGTTGACACGTTTTATTAAACCGCTACCATTCTGGTTCGATATCGGTTGTAGTATTAATGTGTATTGTCCTATACCGTTAGGAAAATCCGATTGGTATAATTTAATTACCCCACTCGATTCAGCATCACGTACTATATTACCTATGGAATATGATACCCTATCTGTATTTTCAGAAATGTATGATATATCCACACTACCGTTCGATGAAATATTATACTCTAAATTATCATTTTCTACTGCCACAATAGGTGTCTGGCCCGCTATTATATCTACACCCTTATCAACATCTACTTTTATTTTAGTAGTTCCTATCCTTAGTATTTTTCTTACATCATCCGTAAACTCGGAAACTCGCGTGGATCCGGAATCGGTTATACTGTATTTTACATTAAGTTTCGATTTTGATTGTTGAGGTTGTTGTATTTCTATCCATGCAAGTTGTCCTTCCAATCTTTCCTTTATGATGACAGATATATCCGAATTATTTACAAGAGTACCCGTTTGTCCATCGGAAGTTAAGTACTTAAATGAAGAATCCGACGGCATATTTACCTCAAATTCAATTATGTATTCCCGTATATTGTTTTCGGGTATATCAACTGGAATACTATCTTGGTTCAATGGGAAATCCAATGCAAGAACACTACTTGGTCCACTTGCAACTAGTTGTTGGACATCCGTTCTATTTCCGACTCTTTTTATTATAGTATAGATTATACGACCTGTTCCCGTTATTTTATCAGTAGTAATTCTTGAACTAACTTTATAGGATGTATTCGATATAAACCCAGTTTTTTTAGCTATAAATTCCTTTGGATCTAATAATTCCCGATAATCGAATGAGTATGAGTGGGGAGCAGTATTTTTAGTGGATGTACCTGATATAATAATTTCTGCAAATGTTGGATCACTTTTAGTCGTTATTATCAACCTACTATCGGGTACTAACATCAGTGATGGTAATCTGGGTTCCATATCACTATCTCGAATTATAATTCTTTCATCCCGCGGAGGTGACGTTCCCGGCGTGAATGTTGTAATATTTCTTCTTAAATTCTCATTAGGTGAAATTATAATATTGGGTGTGCGTGTGTTATCACCCCTATCAAATAGGGGCGTTCTATCAGATGTACGTGATCTTAATATTAGTGCCATTGGTTATAAATATCTAAATATTTTATTTGTGTGGATATTAATAATAATTCCTAATGTTAATCCTATCATGTTCATCGATGTTAAGTAAACGTCCTGGATCCAATTTTCTTGGTGTAACTCCATCCCGTACTGGATATCTACTATAAACACAATGACCAACTTGTCCGAAGTTAATTGCGGTCTTATCGCTACACCTAACTAGAACAACTTTTTTTACTTTTTCAAACGTCTTTACATCACCACGTAGAATTGGTTTAGTTCCTGTAATATATTGTATCGATACTCCAGAATCAGGTACTATTTTGTTCACTACGATGTTATCTGCATTACGATATTGCACCGTGCATGATTCAGAATGGCAGAAATATCTAATTGTAGTAGTTTCGGGCGCATCGATTTTATATACACATGATCTATCCATTTGTGTTGCAAGTGGGTTATAATTCAGTGCAGCCTTATCCATACACCCATATATATTTGGAATAATATCTTGTTCTAATTGAGGTAGTTCAATTACACATGAACCATCATCATATATTGCTAACGGATTGTAATTTCTTGCATCTGGATTAGTACAACCACGAACAACCGCCCCTATACTCGGTGGTACTGTGGAATTATAAATTGATGAATCTGTCGTACTTTTTAATATATTTTGTAGTTTATCAAAGGTTATTTGATCTTCCAATGATAATCTGCTTTCTGGTTGTAAATTACGATTTGGTAATTCCTTATCGATAATTTTATATAGAACATCGGTAGCGACCGATAATATACTTTCGACACCCAAGTCTATGGGCGGTTGGGTTTTCAGTGGTTTTCCGTAGTTAATTGAATATACATCATACTCACGATTGGCCACATAATAATCCATTGCCTGAATATATTTGTTCTTGACTCTTGTTAAATATAATTCAAAACTATCAATTCCAAATTCCCTTTTAATCAAATTTATATACCCTTGTCCCTCGGAAACCCTACCTTTTAATTTTAGGAGGTTTTCGAATACCGATTGTATATTTATTTGTTCTATGAAACTTCTGACGGCTAGTATGGTATCATCACGAAAATTTCTATCACTTGTAAAAACATCGTATCTCTTTTGTAGATCATGTAGTATCATATCATCATTATCCCTCATGGGTAATACCCTTATTTCTGTACGAGATGGGGAAATTTCATGTATCCAAAGTTTATCATGTGGTCTTTCCTCCGACCCTACACGTCTGTTGAGTAGAGTTATTTGGGATTTAAATATACCACTTGAATACCCTGCCTCTTTTATTAACCGTTCGGAATCTACAACATATTCCTGTGCATCGTTTATTTTATTTCTACTAGTCTCATCTTCATTTATAATAAAGTATGATTTTATATTAGCATCATCCAGATAAATATATCTAACTAACCTACCATCATCACCCTGTGGTAATTGATTATCATTCGAATCATATAAAATAAATTCGATTGTATCCGTTTCACCGTGGCGAAACCAAACACCATCACCAATACCAAAGAGGGATTTCTTCAATTCTCTTTCGATGATTACCCTATCTTTCTTGGATACTCGGTATCCCTTTTTGTCGACTATATCCTTAAACCCCTTTATTGCCATCTCTTATCCGTTAAATTCACTACCTATTACTGTACCAACTCTACCAATCGCCGGCCAAGTATCCCTACGTGCTACTTCCTTTTCGTACTTAGCTTCTATTAAATATGTATCCCCAAGTGATCCGTTAATTTGAACCGACCCTTGGAATGTCGTATTCCTTCTACCCGTGCGACCCTTTGGACTCCATCGAAGTGTTAGGTATCCTACACCCGCAACCGAACCTACTCTAGCTGGTATTGTTATTGTACTTGGGGCGGCTAACCAACCCCGTGCGTCTCCCGTTACTGAAATAGTGAAAACTTGGTCACTCTCATCGTTAAAATTATAAATATTTATTGCAGTTCCCTGTAAAGTTCTAACATCATTATCATTTCGGGTACGTATAAATAGCACATCAGTGTTCCTGGTAATTTCTCCTTGTGGTAATTTCCATCCTGAATTAGTTCCCTGATCAAACGTTCCATTAATTCCATCTAGAACTTGTGAAGATGCTTGTCGGATTTGAGTTTCATTTGCTAATTCCAAACTAGCATTTGCGCGAACGGTTTCAGATTCAGCTCTTGCAGTTTCAGCTTGTAATAATCTATTCAATACCTCCTTCTGTGCCTGTAGACCCCTAACTTGTGCTTCCAATGAAACTCGTTCAATCGCTTCTTGAATTCCCTTTTGTAATGCAGATTGAAAATCCATCAATAATGATGCATATCTTGCATTAGCAGACTCCGATTCGTTGTTAGCGACTGCAGTTAATAATTTTTGTGCATCGACAACCTGATTTAATGATTCTATTTCTAATTTTAATCGTTCTATATCAGATAATGCATCGTTATATACATTTGTTAAATCTGATAATTCCGAAACTGAATCCTGATATAATTTTTGTAACGCATCATACTTGGATTTCAATACGGTTTCTGCACGTTGCTCTGGTGGAAGTGATATTAATTCATCCACGTCCACATCCAAGGCTCGTTTAAGTTCTTCTTCTATATATGATGGGCGTTCTATAAATCCACCACTTATACCCCTTCTAGTCGATAATTTTATACCATCGGACGAAGTCGATGTTGAAATACTCAATTTATCTTGATCTGAAAATGAATCAACATCAATACCTTCCAAATAAGTACGTATTTTTGCCTTGTACTCATCTGTATAACTCGTCGAGCTTAAAATGGTATCTATTCCTTTCCGTATTTGTGGGGAATTTTCGTATTGCTCTTTAAAATAATTTCCGGTCATTTATTATCGTTTCTCTACTGTAAACACTATGTCATCATCGGCAAAATAATCTTCGATACCTGCCCGTACTGTTTTTATTTCAATATAATAATCACGATTGGTCTCCCATCCTGATAAATTCAATCTTATGAAATTTCCATTACCATCACAACTAACTTTCGTGTACTCACCGAACGGCAACACAACTTCATGGGTTATTGCATCCTTGATTTGGTAATAAGTAGTTTCGGGTAAATATGATATATCCCTGTATGAGTATTGTGAAATATAGGTTTTTAACGGATACTGTTCTCTACCGAAAACGCGTATTAATGGTATTTGTCCTTCTTTATATTTTGTTTTTAATCCCTTATATGATACCTTTATATTTTCTGATGTTAACTCCGGAAGAGATCCTGTGGTAAATACCGAATCATCCCAACCAATTCTAAGTTTCGGTTGGTATATCGTATTTGTTTCTTTACCGAAAAATTGAAGTTTCCCATAATCGACCAAATCACTTTCTTCGACATCTCCGAACTTGATTATCCAACCATAATCTGTAACATTACCATCTATCCAAGTATTCAATGGTGTTGCAACATCAAATGTTACATCATATGCTAAATACTCAACTGATTGTGAAACTACACTAGAAGATAAGAAAGTTCCACCATCACTTCCCCAAACACTATCTGTCGATTTGTTTTTCCAATTGACACCAGATGTTGATATATCATCATATTTTGTACCGATACCCATGTCCCAATCTTCTTGAAGTTGGTACATATATAGTGTATAGTTTGTTGGAATTTCTTCACTCTCACATTCTCTTAATACTAATTCAGCCGAACTCATCGTTACCTCACCTGAAAATATAGATGATGAAATTTCATTGACATTGAATTTAATCAATCCTCTGGATACATCCTTGGATCCAAGCACATATGTAGATGATATTTCTATAAGTTCATCCAAACCTGTATTTTGGTTCGGTTGTTGTTTGTAAATCGTGGCATCCTTTGATGCTGTGTAAAATTGATACATATTAAATTGCCCTCCCCCGTATGTCTTTCGCTGGAAAACGTATTTCAAATATTGAGGGATCAAGTGATGGGTAAACCATTTTACCTTTGGTTGCATCCTGTATATTGTATGAGTTTACCGAATAGTTACCTAAACACTTGTTAACTATTTCCACATTTGGTACGGATTGAACCCCCTCGATTCCAGCTATTAATAATTCTATCTCACTTATGTTTATTGGCATATTAAATGACCAATTATCTATATTAAAGTAATCGGTTATCTCGTTGACAACTGCTACCAATACTTCTCTTTTATTATAACCACTATAAACCCGTATTTCAAACTCAACACCTATGTTGATAACAAGTCCATTCATTATATTTACACCATCGGTAAGTAACCTATACTCATTTAAGTAGGTTTTTAAGTTTTCCTTAACACCTTGGTTCAACGTTGATAGTTTCTTGTTTACATCGTACCCCAATACATATAGATTTAATGCAAATGAACGTGAATCTTCTTTACCATAGGGTGCACAAAAAGCTTTTGAAATTCCACCATATTTCGATGGCATAGATAGTGCACGTATTTGATAATCCTTTGTTGTCACCGCTCTATTTTGAGAACCGAAATTACCCAATGAATTTTGTCTTATTTCTTCTACTGTTTCTGCACCCCTACCACCTGTAGCGGGTTCTTCGTTTTCTACCGCTACGGATGATTTTACTTGATTATATAGTCCTCGCTCCGATGTCGAAAAGAAAGTGTTATCATCATCAAATTCTGCTGACTGGATTCTTGTTAAGTCCCCCTGTGGCACATTTGAACCAATACCACCTCCTGTTAAATATGATACGGTCAATGTTGTATTACTAGGTGATTGACCGTATGTTTTGGTTTTTAAAAAATTGGCGGGATCGAACGATGTACTTAATTTATCAATAGATGATTGTAATCCCAATCCTACATTTTTAAAATTAGGTATGAGTGATTCATCGGATGTACTGGAGTTACCACCACCAAATACGATTGTAGTCGTATTATCAGCGTTTACCCGTGTTACAAATCGCTTTGAAGTTTTCAATAATCGTAATACATTGGAAACACTTCCCTTATACGGTAACAAATCCTCATCCGTCTGATCCGATACTGGATAATCCTGAAAAACCATTTCTTGTGCCAAATAGGGTACTTCATACCATTTATTACCATTTTCATCACGAACATCGAATACATCTATTACATTGGTCTCCGATAAATCTATTGTAGAGAACTGATTCGGTGAACCAAATGATACAGTAGTTTCCCTGACTACACCTGAAATTGCTTTTACTGATTTTTTGGCTAAATAAAATGTAGGTTCACCTGTTGTCGTATCCCGCTCATGTACCGTTATTTCCCTGTCATTTCCATCGGAAAAATCTAATAGTTCGGTACTTCTGAATAGTGTACCGTTTGATTGTGATTCGATTACCATACCCTCGGAAATACGAAGAAAAAATCTTGAATCAGGTTGATTGTTCACGTCTGTCCCAATTGATGGTACTAATTGATATACCGATAAATTTACCAAGGCAGGTGTTGTTACTTTTGGTTTATATCCAAGATATGTTGCGAGTGCAATGACGTTTTCTTTATCCTCAGCATGAACCATGAGTGATTCCTTTAATGAATCATCTACGTAGTATGACAGAACATCACCAAGGTACGATGCCATTTCTATAAACATTGTTCCTGGGGATGCTTCGTTGAAATCCGAATACGACTTTGGAAAATAAGTTTTAGCGTACTCTATTAGATTGCCGCGAAAATCGTTAAAATCTTTGTTAAGATATTTTATATCCCGATTTTGGTTGTTTTTTCTTGATATTTTATTTAATGCCATTTTATTACTCTATTGTAAATGTTATTTCCTGTGTATCTATACTATTTCCGACTGTAAACGATATACTAACATCTGCTCGGTTATTGTCTCTCATTTCATCACTCATTGTTATTTCTATGTCACCAATATTAATGTACGGTAGCCAGAAATTTACACTTTCTTCTATTGTTAATTGCAACCTTTCTTCTAAATCCTCCGTAGCTTGTTCGAATAAAAGAGATTTAATGCCAGTTCCGAAATTGGGTTGCATAACACGTTCCCCCATATCAGTCAATAATAGATTGGTAAGATTGGATTTTGCCTGATCGAATGATGTGAATCCTTGCCTGAAATATCCAGTATTTCCCCGTTGGACAGGTAAAGTTAATCCATATGCAAAATCATTAAACTCCGTAGTATCCTTAACTACCTTTTTACCTATTACATATGCCATACCTACTTATTATTTTTTGAATTTTTTCACTAACTCACTATAATTTCTATTCATTGCTTTATCCAACGAAGGAACTCCTGTCTGTACTCCAAGTCCTCCCTGCTGTGGCCCTTGCCCCACCATATCCCCATATCCCATTTTTGATGCCATTTGAGATCGTAATGCATCCATACCACCGGCAGCACCATTCGAATCCAGTCCAATGGTTTTATCCATATTTTTAAAATCTTCGTTTAAATGTGTAGTTTGATCGTATTGATTACCATCATCGTAATCCAACGCAGCACCATCTCTGAATGGTTTCGTTTCATTTAAAATTTGATTTAAGATGGGATTTTTACTTAGACTCTTGATTTCCGTCGCATGTTCTGATTCTTTGATTGAATTCCTTTCTCGATTCAAAACCGATTCTGCTAATGTGAACATATCTTGTTTCTTTTCTTTGGTATTTGGAGTATTTGTGGATTTTGATTTTCTAGCGATTGAATTTCGCATTAAAGATTTGGCAATTCCCTCCGATACCATTGCTGGTAATTGTTTTTTAATTTCTTTCTGTACTATTATTTCAATAATTCTAGATAACTTCTTTGAATTCATATGTTTTTATATTATAGTTCTACTATAAATATGTGGATATATTTTTTTTAGGATTTTTAGCTACATCTAACAACCAGGTGGTATTACGAATCCTATATATTTTTTTGGGGATTTGGTAAATACACCCACACCGTTCCTATCGAACCCACCACCACTCGTATTACCTTCTATTGTAATAATACTACCATTTGGTAAAACAGTAGATACAATTCCAATGTGATGTGCATCCGTATCGGATCCATATAACACCGCTGCACCTATTTTTGGTTGTTGGGAGAAATAACCATTACTTTTAGCCCAATTTAACCAATTATCACAAGATGCTCCTCCGTTCGGAATAGGTAAACCGGCTTCCTTCCACCACGTAGCGACAGCAGCCGCACACCAATAGTACCCACTACCTGTGCGTTTTACTTTTTCTTGATTATCCAACCCGACGTTAGTAAACATTTCATCTATTCTTCCTGGTCTATTTATATTGGATCCATTTCTATGCCCACCGTAGTTTAATCCCGGAGGAGAACCGAATTCCAATATACCCAAATCCCTTTTTGCAATTGCGACAACCGATCTGCCTTGTACACACTCATATATATCGTTCATATTATTGGTCAATGTACTCAACTCATCATCACTGATTTCTAATGGGGTTGCGTTTATAGTACGTGTAGATATTTCATCCTGTAATAAGTTGGAGTAATCCCTTGCAGTATTTCTACCCTCGGTTGGAAGTGTGGTATCATTAATAACTATGTTTGCTTCGACTAATTCTTGTTCCTTAGCTATAATTTGCTCTTCATCCAGTTCATCTGCAGTTGATTGTAGTTCGGATACAATAACTGAAGCCGGCCGGACGGGAGTTGGTGTCGAGTTGGGTACGGAAAATCCCTTCCAAATGAGTATCCCCGGTGCAGGGGGCAGTATTGGAAATCCGGGATATAGTGAAACCGTGTTATATATTCCCTCGATGGAAAGTAAATGCATTTGTATTCCAAAAATAAGTTGATCTAGGAATCTAGCCGAATCACCCGTAGGAATCTGTGGGCCTACATCTGGAAATGTTCCTGGGTTCGATACCAATGCTGATGTAGTCTGTATATTCTGAAATGCACCAGTTGCGGGTATAATAGGAACTGGTGCAAGATTTAATGTTGCACCCGTCCAATATCCAATAATTCCCCTACCTATATCGTTTATAACGGAATGTTGTCCGTTTTGTTTTTGTATTGCACTTGTCAATGCAAGTGTTACCATGGTATTCATAAACTGTGTGTTAGTCTGTAGAACCATAACATTATTTATAGTCTGAAACCCCCTACGAATAGATAAATCATATTCTGTTGTTAGTTTATTTGCAAAATCCCCCAATGATGATATTCCATCTTGATTCTGCATATATGATAACATATTAGTTTTGAATATCTGTAATGACATTTACTGTGGATCTGTAAAGTTTAACTCGGATAACATTGTATCCAATCTTGATTTCAATCTATTGAACTCGCCTTGGTTCGTAGGACCAACTGATGTTGGTCCAGATGGAGTCTGGTAAACTTGTTGTACGATTAAATCTATCATTTCACTTAATAGAGTTTTTAACGTTTCACCCCTCACCAATGGTTCGGTTTTCTCCTCCGTATTCAGAAATATATTTCCCTGTCCACCCAATATGAATGTATTGTTATCATTTGTAGTTATGCGAACATCACCGTTAAAATTCAGGTTTGCACCAGATTTTCCGTTATCAATGGACATTTTACCATCGGAAATGAATCCCCAATTACCCTTTGAGTAGAAAATCATTTCGGATGATTTTGCGGATAGTATGATTCTCTCGGAATTTATTAATATCTGATCATTACCCACCAATTCCGATGGGTATCCTTCAAAATTCTCCGGTTTTGTTTCAAAATTACTCGAGCCCCCCTCATCCACTATTCCGGGTTGAAATGGTATTTTATATTGTCCAGAAGAAATGACTATACTAGAACCATCCCTGTTAATATCTTCTTCCACGATATCACCGGATTCCAGTTCACTTACAGAAACATCATTTTGTCTATTTCTAATTAAGATGGTGGGTGCAAATACATTTTCTGAATTATTATATCCACTGAATCTAATAGATTGACCAAATCTACTCTGTATAATTCTATCTCCCTCATATAGTCTTAATCGGTTAATTTGATTATCATCAAAGTACTTACCGATAATAGTGTCCCTACTAGTACTATCACTTGAATTTACAATACCAGTCTGTGATATTTTATTATACGAATTTGCATTGTTCCTTGGTTTTTCTGTTTCTGGAAATACACGTTTGTTGAAATTCTGCTTGGAGTTACCCCTGTTTATCACGGGTGATCCCATTCTACGGTAGTACACGGAATTTCCCACCTTTACCAACTCTACTGTCTCACCTACCAACGGAATATCTAGATTTAGTGAATCCAATGGTGCAATAATCGGAAGGTCGGATTCACTACTTGTTTGATTTGATAAATCCCGTATAACACATGAACCTATGATGGATGTATCTTTTCCAGATGAAAAGGTTTCACTATCATCGGTATCGAGCAGATTACTGGAATCCTCGTTTAGGATAACATCGACAACTATACCCACGTTGGATGAACGTATAAATTCGTGTTTATTGGTATTGCTTGTCTTAAATGAATTATTAATCCTCTGGTTCATCCCGTATCATTTCTTTCTTTATCCTATCAATATCATCTTCTATATCACTGACAATTGAATCTGATTCGTCTGATACACTCGCACTCAACCCCTCTACTTCTTTTAGTAACTGTTGTTTTTCAGATTCGGAAAGAAAACCCGTATCACCTTCTGATTTGGATGTAGAATTTATTATTCTTTGTGCAATGGTTGCCATTTTTAATAATGAATCATCGTTTTTAACCGATGTATCCACCAAATCCCGTATAATGGGATATATCATCATTATATCGTTTGTATCCATTCCCCCTGCCTTGGTTTTACGGATTGAATCTTTCAAATCAAATATTAATTCAGATATACGTCTTTTTTTGGTTTGTTGATTTTTGTAAATATCTTTGAACAACCCCCCTAAGTCTTTTCCCGGGAATAATTCGAAATCCATATCACTCATAATATAATGTGTTTGTTCATTATATAAATATAGTAAATAAAAAAACCCAACCGAAGTTGGGCTTATGTGTCAATCTCTTTGATTTACGATTGATTTATACTCATCCAATTAGGAATTACGGTGTTACCTGTGAACCAACCTTACATATATAAATATGGTATCATTTAAGATTCACTCCAAAATTCAGTATTACTTATTGAAAATTCTCCTGTCTCTAGATATTCATCCAACATTTTCTTTTGATGGACCTTCATTGTATTTACTACCTTTGTAATATAGTGGGTTTTGCAGTTGGTCATTTCACGTATCAATAAATAAAGATGTTTTTTATTAAAATTTTCTATGAATTCCGAACGTCTGAATAATTCCAGTATTGCATCCGCTATATCAATATCCCTACGTTTTGTGAAAACCCTTGTTAAATTTTTATCCCAATACTTTAACATGATATCCTTGAACTCCCTGAATTCATCCCCCACCTCATCTTCGTAATGGCTATTTTGTGGATTCCACATTGCAGGCATTTCCGATAATAACGATTGCTGTTTCCATCGTTTATAATTTCCATTATTTTCCAGAATCAAATAGTTCTTAGCTACAATTGTAAAATATGAAAAAGCTTTTCCTCTTCCCTCTTTGTACATATGAAGTTTCTCTACCATGAACGATACAACTTCCTGTTGTACTTGAATCTTGGGTACATCAAAATATGAAAACTTGAACGTGTTCATCACATTTTCTGCCATTTTTTCAAATGGATATTTTATACGTTCTCTATATATTTTACTTCTCTCGTTAAAATCCGTAGTATTGTTATATTCTATGATTGCCTCTTGTGCAGGTAACCCAAAATACATTTTTGATTTTTTCTTTCTTTTCCTTGGTATTTTTTTTATTTCTTCTTTTTCTTTATTCATAGTATTAAAACGGTGTTTGATTTACCTCATTAATAATGGATTTCATATCCTCGAAAACTGATCCGACCTCATCATCCGATTCAAATGAACCATTGATATCAGCATCTCTCAATGCTTTGTTAGCACTTCCGATTTTATTTTTCACATAATTTCTGTAAGTTTGTAATCTGTTTTCAAAATCCTCTGTTTGTGCTATTAGATTCCGGACTCCGATGATTAAAAATATGTTAAGGAATGTACTTATTCCCAATATAATATAAATGTATATATCCATTAGTTATTTTAAATTTAATTTATATCCACTGAATGTGGATAAATACTTTGATAAATTAGTACCGTATTCATCGGATGGGTCTTCACCGTACATTAAATATCTTTTAACGTTACCTTGACCAGCCAAATGGGCCGCTGCCAACATCCCACTTTCCGTTATTTCAATCCCCCATCGTTTTTTACCCACGTAATGTTTATAGTACTTCTTTAATCTTCGTTTATTATACCGAAGATTTTCAATCATTATAGTATCCTGTAATGATGGATTATTAATAAATTGTTCTTGTGTTAGTTCACCATACCCCAACGTTTCAAGAGTTGATTTTCCGAATTGGTATTTCCCCAAATACCCTAGTGTATTTACTTTAGTATAATCATTACTACTTTCATAATGACCTATATCATTTAGAAATAACCCCAATTCAGATTTTGTTTTTTCTTTTGGTAATTCCACGTGGGGTTCTATCACGAATGTTTCTCTGTTCGTCTCATTACAAATTACCGATGTGTTTATAAAAAACAAGGTAACCCCTAATATCGATGTATATCTTTTCATAATTATTTATATTATTACCCCACATATTGTATTAAATATACGATAACTTCTTAATATAAACAAATAAAGCATGTTAAATTTTACGCAACACCGCCACCTCCAGTCCAAGTTTTATTGAGTTTTTCAATTACATCCATTGATTTTGTTATTTCCTTTATATCTTCATTAACTTCGACACTTACCCCATCGACATATTCAGTGAATTCATCAAGTGATATCACGTCCTTATCGATTAAAATATCGATAATTACTTTGATTAGTATACCTTGTTCCAACTTATCGTTTGATAAGTGTTCCAGTAGTTGTATTAAACCTTCGTTATCCATGTATATTATTTAAATTATTTCACATCCTATTTGTAATAGGGGAATCGCCTTCTTATATTTCATAAATTCAGTATTACCATCGGGCATCTTAATCATGACTCTCTCATTCCTTCCTGGTTTTTTGGGGGTGGTAACTGTTTCCAAATATCTTCTATCGACATCCGTAATCAATTTTCCATCCAAATGATCAATTTCATGTTGTGCACATACACATTCCAATAATCCCTTATCATCCCAAAATTTATGTGAATCCTCCCATCCATCTTTATTATCCGGTGAGAAAACTATTGTTCCAAGATTATCACACTCAACCGTAATAGATTCGTGCCTGATAGTTTTGACTGGTTTCTTCATTGATTTTTCTATGGATAAACATTGTTCTAAGTACATCACCGTTTTCTTTGAACGATCTACTATTTTAGGATTTACCAATATCATGGGTGTATCTCCTGTATCTATTATACAAATACGTTCATCCATTCCAAGTTGATTAGCAGATAATCCAAATCCCTTTTTGTAAGATAGTTCTCGTTTAAGGATGCCTCCAATATAATCCACCTCGGCAGTTGTATATATCTTTGAATTAACGGGTACTCTTAATTTATTTTCATCCTTTAGTAACTTCATAATTTATATATCTAATAATTGTTGTAAATGTTGTATCCGTAGTTTTTGTGCTATAGTAGGTACGGGGTTCTGCTTTAGTTCCCAAAGTTCTCTATAAACTTTTTGTGTGTCTAGTTCTCTCATTATTTTCTTTTTATAGTTTCTATGATTTGTATCGTTAATCCACATAAGAATGCCAAGAATGAAATCGGCCATGTTATTATGATACCGATTTTCTTACTGGTCGACCATGTATTGTAAATAAGTGTACGTTTGATCATGAATTGCATGAAATCGGACCACAATGTACCTAATAAAATGTAAAATAATATAACTGATATAAAATGAATTCCCATTATCCCTGAATTTGTTTTAATCTTAAAATTTCATTTTTAACTTTCATGTTCCATTCCGACCATTCAAAATTGGCCAACATATACTCCCTGTAATGTATTGGTATACTTTTCACCTCACTGCCTTTGTATTTTCCAAATGTAATAAATGTTTTTTCTATATCACCATCTACAATTTTAGTACCAAGGTCAATTCCACCTTCACGGTGTAATCCTATTTCGTGCATCGGCACTCCAGTTATTTTTTTATTACCCTCCCCGTATAAATTCCATTCTTCATTACCATCATCCACATAATACAGATCTTCGACCTTACCGAACCTAATAACCGATCCGACGAAATCCACTACTAAGCAATTATCCTTTCCACTGTGGATACGAGTACCCCTACCAACGAATTGATACCACCAAGATATAGATGATGTTGGTCTACCTGTAATCAAACAATCCAATTCAGGATAATCAAACCCAATTGTTAAAACGTTTACTTGTACAATTACTCGTATTCGTCCACCCTTAAACTCACTTATTATTCGATTTCTCTCTTTTGTTGGTGTACCCCCATGAACAACTGCAGAATTTGGTATCTTCCCTGCTAAATCAAATGCTTGAGCTATCGTAGGAACTGCAATTAATATTGCACGTCTATCCACTAATTCCTTAACTTTCTTTATTATCTTTTGTTCGATGTTCTGCTTCTCATACGCACGTTCCATTGAGGAATTTGTCCAATCCGCACGAGTCGAGTTATAGACTAAAGTTCCACTATCAAAATCATAGGATTGGTATTCCAACTTAGACCAAAATCCCAAATCGACCATTTCTTTAATTTGAGCAACATAAAGGATATATTTGAAAAACATTCCTTTTTTACTATAATTCGTTAACATTACTAATTTAGAGTACGGACCATCATCACCCATATTGGTCTGTAATTTCAATGGTGTTGCTGTTAATCCAAGTACGTGTGTTGCATTGAGGCCCGATATGAACCGACGTAATAGACCATCTGATTTTCTTGGATACCGATCACATTCGTCTATGATTACCTTTGTAAACCCTAGTTTTCTTAAATCCTGTGTTACTTTTATAATGGATCCAAGGGTTGCATATGTAATATTTCCGATTTCCTTTTCACCCATTGATGCGGAATAAATAGATGCAGTACCACCCAAGTTAACAAACTTACCATAGTTCTGTTCTAATAATTCCTTTGATGGTTGTAGTACCAATACTTTCTTACCGATACCTTTAGCTATATGTGCGATGACAATTGATTTACCGAATGCAGTTGGTGCAACGATTATAGATGGTGCCATCTTCGGTGTTCGGAAGAATTCCTGACCTATTGCAACTGGATCTAGCTGATTTTCTCTTAATTTCAAAATTTATACTTTTTTTTGTATTTTTTATCAAACCCACTACCTACACCAATATCAAGTATCTCGGATCCCTTCGGTAAAAGTGGTTTTCTTTTCTTATCATCGATAATATCATCTACAAAGGTATTTTTGAATACAATTAATTGAGTTTTTGCATTCTTACGTGCTGAAGTTTTATAAACGACCCATATATCTGGTTTATCCATCAATCCCACCATCTTTGTATATTATGTTCAATATAATTCCATAATAATTTGTGAGCTCTTTCTTGTTTTTCCTGTGATTCTTTAAATAATTTGGTATGCATTTCCTCAACTTCATCCGCATTTTCCCAAGATTCAAATTCACTATTCAAGGTACTATATTTGTCATTATCCACACAATCCGTAAATACGAAATCTAAAACGTTCTCACCGTATAGTTTTCTCATCTTATCTTGGTACTCACCTCCATATTCTGAATCATATACCTTATCGATTAATTTAATAGCAGTACGGATTTTCGACGCGTTTATTTTTGCACACATTGTGTTTGCATGATCGGATTCCATGAAATCAGCTTGTCGTTTTAATTGATGTTTGAATAAATCAAGTGCATATGAGAAATCGAAATCAAATCCATTCCATATCATGGGAATAAAATCTATTACCCTATTTATTTGATAGTATTTTCTTTTGAAGAAATATATTATGTTACTCCAGATTTGTTTCATCCTCTTTATGATTATGTTCCATATCTAAGATTCCTACTCGTTGATATGCATCGTATAACGATGTTACTGTTTTATGTAATAATTCCGTAAGTTCTGTATCCCCTAACCGACTTACTAGGATATGATTTACTAAATGGGATTCAATGTTAGAAGTAATTACATGAAGTCTATCCATTACCTCCAAATAATGACCTTCGTTTATTTGATATTCTTCTTTCTCCGACATATTATGTTATAGGTTTTACCAAATATACGAAATATATTCGTATAAAACAAGTTTTTATGAATAAATTTTCATATTATCTTTATCGGGATACATATCTCGGTACTTCTGTAGTTGTGATTGTGTTCCACCTTTGTACTTTAACCAAAATTCAACTGCACGTTGATTATATAACCACCTTTGGGGCTTCTTCCAATCAAACCACGGATGGTAGAAGTATTCATTTTCTTTATAACGATTATTCCACCCACCTTGATCATACTCTATCCATTTGGGATTATATATGTTCATTTCATCGGGATTACTCACAAATGGAATATCCCTGTATTTCTTGAATGCTTCTTTTAGTTTTTCGTTGGGAGGAATTGTTCCATCCGATGGATCCTCCGTTTCCGGTGTTTTTTCTTCCGATTCGCGTCCGATTGTAGTATCATTCATAGTTGATTTATCTGTTTCGACCTTACTTTCTTGATATGAAACATTATTTTCCCGTTCCATACATTCACTGCATTGTTCCACACACCCATGCATTGCCTGGACTGGGCCCTGCATATCGTAACATTCAAATGAAGGAAGATTTTCCACTATAACATCCGATTTATCATCTTTCGTTAAATTTTTTCCATCATCTCCATATACTTGGTAAATATTTTCCATTATAACCTTTTCCCCCTTCTCACCCTTATCAACTTTCAATGCAGTAGCGAACGCGATAACAAGTGTTACTGCTAATGGATCGAATACAAAAACAATAAATAATGCGAACCAATTTACAACGGAATCCATTTCTATTCCTGTTATATTTGAGATATATCTAAGAGGTCCTATCTCGGCTGCAACACTATTATTTGATTTTAAATCTAAAATCTGAATATCTAAACTTGTAATGGAATCACGTGAGGTATCTTCTTTTAGAGTTAATTTATCACGTTGCAGCTTGGATTCTTCCAATTGTGACTGAAGTACATTTCTTGTACTACTTGATGTCGTTGTAATAATTTTCCCGGTTTCCCTATCTTTATATTGAATTACATTATTTGATAATCCCTTTGATAGTTCACCAATTGATTCGTTTAGTTGGTTCTTTTCCGTATTATAGTTCGCAAGTTGTTCTATATATCTATTTTTCTTTAACTGAATTATTTCAGTTTTTTTATCTATTATACTCATTTCATCCGCAGTTACCTGATACGCGGATGTAAGAAATCCATAGATGCCAGCGGATGTTATCAGAATAAGGATTACCGTGCCCACCACGAGATAAAATCGTAAAAATTTATTAATTTTGTTCCAGTAGTTATATAGGAATCCAGCAGAAATAAGTTTGGCCAGTTCCAGTGAACTGGCCATTATCATCACCGAAAGTGTTGCTCCCGCGAATAAACTTGATAACCCACTTATCGAAAAATAAGCGGCGTTACCTGCCACGAACAACGCGGAGAACCCTAGTAAAAAAGTTCTGAATTTCATATTATGATATACTTATGATTTCTCGTAAATCCTGTAATGCCTTCTGCGATTGTTTGATGTATTGCTTAGCTTCGTTGGGGTCTGATTTCTTCACACCATCTACCATCTTATCAACTAAGTTGATTTTACTTTCAATTGAAGTAATGTAATCATATGCTCTTTGTTTGTATCCCTCTTTCATAATTGCGTATTTTATTTGTACATATATAAATATATAATATATAAAAAAGGGGATTTTTACGATCCCCAGTTTTATAACATCTATACTAATCTATTCTTGATCTGGATATAAATTATAGTTTGTATCTTCATAAATATCCTGTGATGTTAACGCCCTATATAATATTTCTATTTCTTCTTCCGTTTCACATTCACCCAATCCATTATAATCATATAATGTAACTAGATAGTTTCCTTTGGATAATCCAAGTTCTTCCCAATCATCCTCTGCGGATGAAACCAGACACACGGAATCCCCATCAGGATTATCCTTTGGCAGTGGTAAGGACCAATACACAAATTCTTCACCATCTTCTGTTTCTGTGTTTTTTTCCCAACCCTGTGTTGTAAATGTAGTTATTGTTATCGGTGTATCCTGAATCGATATTGGTCGCCAAATTCTATCCATATATTTTTTTTAAAGAAGTTTTTTTAGAACAGAATCCCAATCAGGATACTTGTTCCAGTTTTTATTTTTATAATTCCACCCAAATGAAATAAGTTCACCTTTAAATTCTGTAGCACCCCTTTCAGTTCTATCATCAATAAGGTAATCACCCATTAGTAAATCTTTTCTATGAGTAGTAATCATTTTTTTTTCGAAACTTGGAATCCAATCCTTTACCCATTTTAACTTTTCGTTCAGTGCAGTTGGATTATCCCATGGGGAAGTAGTTGCTATAAACATTTCGTATTTTCCACTTTGTTCTAATTTTCGAATTGATTCGATAGAACCTTTAATTGGAGATGCGTTAATGAAAATATTTGGAATTAAATCAGGATGTGTTTCATGTTTAGTTAAATAAACATAATCTGATCTACTTTTGGTTTCGTTTATAGATTTCCCAAAATCCACAAGAACACCATCCATATCAACATAAATTATTTTCTTTTCTGTCATCATCTCTCAATTAATATTACTTTGTAATATACGAATAAGTATTCATAATTCCAAATAAAAAGTATTAAAGTTTTATCCTTTTTAGTAGTCGTTCATCTGATATATTATAATCATCGACAGGATTAAAGGTGTTATGTATCGGGTTTGGATGTCTATAGGTTTCTTCATATCTAATAATATCCATGTTACGTAAACCTTGCCAGAATCTTAAATCATTACATTCAGTACGATTAAAGTACTCCGTAATCTTATCGATTATTTCTTTGTGTTCATTTTTCATCATCATTTATACTTTTTTAGTTTTCACGTATGGTAGTTATAATCCACTCCAACATTTCCATTTTACCCACAATCATTGCCTTTTCAGCAAGTAAATCAGTGTCCAATCCACCTACTGAAATAGATTTATTAATTATATTATATTCACTTGTTACTTCTAAAAATTTATCCATTAATATTTTATCCATTACCATATCCGTATATTATGTTGTAAATTCACTCTCATGATTTATTTAATCGAACCCCTCACCAAAGGTGTTGGCCCATTCATTTGCAGTAATACCACTAATAATAAACTCCCGTTGATCGGGTGTAAGATTTGGAAATATATTTTGTACTAATTCATTACCATTGGTGTACCTATCCAACTGTTCCTGTGTAATAGGTAGATCCATAGAATTTATATTTCCACTTAGAGTTGATTTTTTCGTTACTATCATAATTTTTTATTTATTGTTCAAAACTTCTTTTATTGCTCTTTTGGTCGCGGTTTCTATATGAGTGTCATGACAACCAGTTGGATATAGTTCTAAGTTAAAATTAAAATCTATTAATTTTTTCCAGCCATCGGTATCATTTATTTGATGTGACATTTTAATTACATTACCATTTTTGTATAAGTGGTTATGGGGTTGTTTTTCAGATAATTGTTGATACGCTTTGTAGTGAAGTTGGCACGGGTGTATCGATTCAATATCGAAATATTCATCCATCACGGTTAATACCTGTATTAGTTTAATATATTCAGATTTCGGATACTTTAAATTTACAGGATAGTTCATGTTATATAATTTTTTATAGATTTATAAATGTGTTATTTGGATATATTTTGTATATCGGTTATATCACGTGATAGTTGTGTATTATCAAACCCATCCTCTGAAATTGATGAACTTAATGTATATGTTCCCCTTAAATCATCACGTTGTAACCATTTATAATTGTCAGTTAATGTAATATTAACATCAGTGTATTTCCATTTCAATACATCAATCATTTTTTGTACTTCTGGTGTAAGGTTGTATATTTTAGTCATACTAGTAAATCCCATAATAGTTAAATCCTTTAATTTTTATTATTGTTTTTACTTCGTTAAGATCAGCTAGATATATAGTTTTGTCTATTGCGTAATATCTTTTCCAATCGTTCGTACAACGTTTCTTTATGACGGTTATATATATCTTCGACTATATCATATCGAATATCATAATCCCTTGCAGTCTGTTCTATAAATGTGTTTTTCATAATATTTAGTTTTTAACTAGATAAGGTTTATCAAATCCACCAATGGAAACGTTAACATAGAATGTAGGTACAGAACCATAATCACCATCATAAACAAGTTCACGTTGATCGGTTGAAGCTACATCAACTATCTTTGAAAGTAAATCAACTTTAGCGGGAAAATCCTTATGGTTTGTTTCGATGTAGAAGTGGTTTATTGATTGATAACCATTTTCCTGTTCCCATTGGGTAGCATCCTCCAACAATTCGATGGGGCCACTCAAAATATTAATGTTTATGGAACTATGGTTTTTTCTACTTATAGAAAATTTATACTTAGGGAACATCTTTCTGATGATGTTTCTTTTTTCTTTTACTTCGTCGGTAGTGATGTAAGGCATAACTTTAAATTTTTAAGGTTTATGTAGTTAAATCTCTCTCTCTCATTAACTACCCTACTAAAGTACGAAATCGATTTTACAATTCCTAATTTAATATGTTAAACGTTTGTTAATATATTTACACGTTTCAATTAATTTATATTTCTAAATTAAAGATTGATATGCGGATTCATTGATCCATTCCGGGTAAGTTTCGGTAATCCACATACATTCTTCCTCGGATAGTTCTCTACCATCATAGGTTGCTTCACTTAAAAATGCATCACAGAAATCCGGATAATCCCATGTATACACATCTTCCATAATTCCATTTAATTTATTTAAATCGAAATTTACAATCATAGTTTCTATAGGTTTAATTAATAAAGTACTAATGTATGGATTAAATTTTAAAATACAAAATTTAATATGTTAAGATTTTCTCAATTGATTGATTACCTAAATGTATTTAGGTAACCTCATTCTATTGTTGGTACACCCATCAAGGTAGCTCCATCCCCATTTCAATTGAATATTACCATTTCTGGTTTCAATGTTACATCTATCCTCCATTAGTTGCCACTTGGACCACGATTTTCCATACCCATTGTATTCCCAGGATCGGTAAAATTGATTCCCCGCCACATCTATCCCAACATTGATATGTCTACCGTAGGTATCCGTTCCAAAAAAATAATTTGATTCCATAACACATTGATTGGTAACATTAAATGGGAAAATCCCCAACTCATTATCAAAGTACTAATTTACGAATTAAACCTTAAAATACAAAATTTAATATGTTAAAATTTATGAAAATTCTTCAAGTAATTTTAAAATGTCATCCAATGCAGCATGTCTATGGTTATCTTTTAATGCAACTGAAAATACATATTGGGATGACTTTACCCTTGATACGTCATGTACCGCTGAATCGTTGATAAACTTTAAATCGATTTGCTGTGAATCTCCAGTTAATATCATAGTAGAACCCTTCCCCAATCTACCCAATACCATTCGTAACTGTCCCTTGGTGAGGTTTTGGAACTCATCCACTATAATACACGAGTTTTCAAAAGTTCTCCCTCTAAAGTGTGATAGGGATACTAATTCTATATCTTCATCTTTTTCCATTTTTTCAAGAAGAGCAGGTTTGTTATAAACTTTTCGCATATTCGATCGTATCGGTACTAACCAAGGCTCCATTTTTTCATTCAGTGAACCAGGAAGATACCCATTATCTTCGTTTGATACCGTTGGTCTTGTAATGATTATTTTATTTACCTTTCGTTGGAAGAACATATCTAATGCTATTTGACATGCGAGTAATGTATTGTGATGTATTATTTTATTAGATGTTTGATATAAGTGAGTACTACTATCAATTTCAAAATCAAATACTTTTTCTTTTGGTTGAGTTTTTAAACTTGAAATGGTGGAAATTTCATTATCCGATTTTATTAAAGTATCCCCTACTTTTAAATTTTTTACAATTTTACAATCTACTTTATTATAACAAATTTTATGATTTACAGCTGTTCTGAATATTTCATTGTCTGTTTCTATTCTACACACTTCATCAAATTTAAAAATGATTCCTTTTATATCTACCCAATTATTATATTCATCTTGAATCTGTATATCTGTGTTTTGAAAATATTCTGAATTTTCCTCAAAATTAACATTTTCATATCGTTCAATTGCATCAAATAAGTTGCCGATTTCAATAGTTATTTTCTTCATATTTTTATTCTTATTGTGTACCGATTTATTATTTAATGTATCCATTTTCAATCAAAAATGCATAAAATTTTTCATTTATTTTTATATCTATTTTAGATTCGTATGTAATACATTTACCACTACCAGCTTTCCCAATAACAAAGTTATATGGATGAATTAGGATATTGGATTTAGCTATTTTTTGTTCTTCGGATAAGTTTATTGAAAATTTAATTTTTCCTTTCGGTGGTGTCTTACTAATATTTTCTGACATAGTCTATTATTTTTATTATACAATAATATTGTTATATATAACTACAAAATATATGTTATTCTATCATTGAAACGGATTCTTTGCTCTTAGTTTTTGATTTATTCAATATTTTAAGCTGTGTTTGTACTCGGGCACATTGCTCGTAATGTTCGAACTCCAGAAACCACCTTAAAGAGTGATTCAGTACTTCTTTGTAATCATCACTGCTAATACTGACGATGGCACCCGCGTTCTTATGGACTAGAATTAAAATTTCTCCTATGTTTTCATCGATAGCGTTCTCAATATTTTCCAATAGTTGATTAAATATGACCAATCCATTTGATTTTAAAAACCTTTCTACTCTTGGATTATGTGAAACATCAAAATATTTCCTCCATCCCACTCTACTGTAAATTTCTTGTCTACTCATATTATGTGTCTTTAAGTTAGTTATCGATTACATTTTGCTCCATCTATTCCCATCCCATATATATAACGCCGTTCCTGATAATGTTCTGGTTTCACCTGTATATCTACCCGCAGTATTGAATGGTGGGTAATCCGTATTTGTCGAAAAATTACGTGTTCGTATGGGTGTTGTCATCCTTACGTTACGTGGCGTGGATGAACCACGGCCACGGGGCACAGTATCAGTACCACCTCCTAGTAATATATTTGTATTGTCTCGTCTTGGTGTTGTGGGTGGTGCCACCCGAATACCCGTTGAACTTGTATTACTACGTGTATTACCACTGGTTCTATCGGCAGAAGTTATTATTATCGGTTCACCTCGTTGTATTACATCTATTTGATCCGAATACTCAAATCCAAGTGAATCTGTTAGTGATACCACCCACTTACCGAAATCCCTTACCGATCTTAAATCCTCTTGACCCGATACCATCCAATTTATATGGATTAACATATCCTCTTTAGTTGATATTGTATCGGTAACTTCAACATTAGCATATAGTTCAGAAACCTTAAATTCACTTTTTTTCCAATATTGACTTAGATAATTGAAATCGACTGTTGCGATCGTTATCTTGTCTTTTGTAAAATACGGATTATTTTCCTGTCTGGCAGATTTTAGTTTCTGCAGGAATCCAGGGGAAGTCCATTCCTCCACGGAGATACGGGATCCATCACGGATACTTCTACGTATTGGTGTAGTTTCAAACCTAACTATAAATTCAAATGAAATTGCTGGTGATATTTGGATATCGGGAACAATAATGTTTGATATATCTACGATATCAAAGCGGATGAAATTTTGAGGATACAATCCTGTGAGTTGTATATTACTGGCATCCGATGTATAACTATCGGATATATCATCAGAATTTCCTGGATATGTGTCTCGGATTCTATTTAATTGTTTGTACTCCATACGTGTATAAATATGGAATAACTATTTTATCATATTATCCAGATGGATGAATATTTAATACATAAATTTTATTTCCACTAGTTACCAGTGTTCTATACGTAGTGTCATCCAGAACATTATCATCCACATCTGTCCAATGTGGGGAAATACGGGGATTATATTTTAATTCCCTTAACTTACTGATGTCAAATTTACCAACTGGGTGTTTTTCAACCATCTTGGTGTTAATCCAACTACATACGTGTTTTCCACCTCCACCGAATATCTTATCAGCATGTTGTCGTTTATTACAAAGAATTGAATCTTGTAACTCCAATTGATATTCCCATGGATCGTAATGAACTTTCTCACCAATGGAAGATGTAATCTGCCATTTACGATAATTAATTCCCCTACCTAAATTAAATCTTACTTTCATTCTCTACTTCTTCAAACTCGACTTCTTCGATTTTGCTACAGAAAATGAATATTCCATGTTTATCAATTCTGAAAGCAGTATCACATCCCAACCATTCCTTTATAAGAGTGGGATTGTTTACCTGTTGGATTGGAATGTTAGCTGATACTAAATATGGTTCTTTGTTTATGTAGTGAATGGGTTTCAGTTTATTTGGATATATTTTCATGTGTAATTGGATATGAGAATTTACCATCATTGATTATATATCTTAATGATGTGCCCTCTCCTTTTATTTTTATTATTTTTCCGTTTTCTATCGTGCCTGCGAATTTGAACAATACATCATCACCTATTTTTAGTTTTCCTTTTCGCGACATTATACCGGGTGTCCTAATCGTTCACTCAATAATTTCATATGTTTACACGGTGAGTATTTTCTAAATCCTCTTGCAGGACAATCACAGTCAACCAATCTTCCACCCATCAACTTAACTTTATACCACGGGGTTTTACCAGTTTTCTTGATAGTCGAACCCATTGCATTATAAATATATGTAGTCATAACTTTTTAGTTTTGAGATGGAATAGAATATGCTGATTCCAATAAATTCAAAAAAGGATATTTTTTATCGTAGTGGTTCTTACGAATTAACTCCCTGATAAACAAATTAAACGATAGGTTTTTGAATCCATCCAATGTAACTATTTCATTGTATGATTCTACTAGGGCAGGTCTATATATTGGATTTATTTCCATGTTATATTCGGTTGTCCATTTATCGATTATATTATTATATTCCTTTGCATTCATATTAGAAGAATTTATTAAAAGGATGATTATCTATTTCAGTCTGTCTGGCCTGTTGTATTATAGTTTTTGGATCCTCCGGTGTGCACCACGTATCCCATTCTATTGAATTGAGATATAACTTGTGATCACGTCTATAAATATCATTAAATATTCTATCCGCGTGTTCCATGGGTGTTAATTTCTCCGTATACAGGGCATCCTGTTCATATTCGTACTCATCATCCATATTACATAGTGTGTTCAAGTTTACATTTATCACATTGGTACTGGTATTTAACTGCAGTACCATATGAAGTATGAAAATATTTACAATACTGGATCTTTCCTAATAATTTTATTAATAGATTTTTCATCATTTCAAATAATGTGGCCCGTACGCTGTAAACTTTGCAGTTCCGTTAAAAATATTACCCCTTGCATGTCTTGCGGGTGTATTAAAACTCGCGGGTTTTAACAAATCACCTAGTTTGATGGGAACTTCTTTATTAAACCCATTTATCATGGATACGAATCCCCATACGGCACCTCCTTTTAGAATTTTTATAAACTTCCTACCCTTTGAATACGTTAGTGGTGTATATTCTAAACTACTAAATTGTTCATTGTGTTTGATTTCCAAACTCTTGTTGGTAAGTTCCAACCATATTTCAAATTGTGTATTAGCCATAATTTTTATTTTAAGGAAGTTAAGGGAATTAATTTACCGTTTACTGATTTATGAGGGACACCATTTACGATTGTAAATTTTGATCGTTTGGTGGGGTTTGAATTAGAGAATAATTTGCCGAACTTTGATTTAACATCGGCGGATTTTACCTTTTCCCGTTTCACCGAACCACTTATGAATCCAATACTTTTTTCCACTTTAGCTGTTTCTGAAAAATTCATCTTTTAATTGTTTTAAGGTTTATTACTCTTTCAATAATTACTACCTTACAAATATACGGAATGAATTTTACGAATCAAAATTTAATATGTTAAAGTTTAACTGTATTCTATTGATTCCATAACTCGTTTTTGATTATCCAATCACTTATCTCGTTACTATTCATTTGTCAATAATCTCTCATTCTCTTTATTTACAACTAAACAAGCTGTTTCAAACTCCATATCATAATCCATTAACTCTTTTCTTCTTGCTCTGTTTTGTGATGCTCTTTCGGCTGATTCACTTCTTTTACCTAAATTCATAGAAGCAATGGTATTTAATCTTGTATATCCAGTAACTTCCATTTTTTTGATTATTTGCTTTTCAATATCCATAATTTCTATCTATTTCATTTTGTTATTATTTTTTAACTCACCAAGAACTTAACGTTAATGTAAATTAAACACATTTTCGGTCAATATTATTTTTCTAAATAACAAAACTTTACTTGCACAATGAGGCATAACTCTTAATCTTTCTTTTATTTCAATAAAATCACGTTCTGTTTTAGAAGTGCTTAACATATCACCTACTATTTTAGTAAAATGTTTATCTATTTTTTCTTCGAGTTGTCTTAATTCAAATTGTTTTGTTATGTATTGTTCAATTAATTTAGTTTCCATAATTTCTATCTCTTTATTACTCTACTAAAGTACGAAATTTATTTTACAGTTCATAATTTAATATGTTAAAGTTTAATTATATTCTAGTTCCACTCATAGTTTCAATTCTTCTGATAAAATATATAGCCGATTTTTCTTTTGGGTTAATTCTACCTAAAAATATCCACTGCATTAATTTAAAAATTGAAACTATTTCCCATCCACCCATTGATGATATCTTATCTTCGTAATATACTTTTACTTTCATAAATTATTGTATTTCTGCTGATAATCCAAGTTCTATTAAATCGCTTTCTCTTACCACCTCATAAAAAATTTGGTCTGGAGAATAAGATCCACCACCATTTCCATAACTTGGATCACTCCATTTACTACTTTTAACTTCTACCATTAATTTATTTTTACCCCAAAAAGTTTTTTTAAGATACCATTTACCTGTTAATTTTCTTCGTTCCATAATTTAATATGTTAAAGTTTAAGAATTTTTATACTTGATCGGTTCGAACATATCCAGTCATGCATCTTGTCTTTTGTTTATCTACATATTCTCGTTATCGAATATTGAATCCATTGTGTCTTAATTTACATTCGATTGTTTCCAAACAACCCTTGAACATTTTATCGTTCTTATGTACCTTAAATAACATAAGAACACCATACATTCGATTGAAATCATTTGATGTGATTATTTCACTTATACGAGTATCCAACATTTCATAATGTTTGTTGGTAAAGTATTCAACCATAATATCGTGGTCATACTTCAATAAATCTGTTCCGGTTTTCATAAGTTATTGTATTTCTGCTGATAATCCAAGTTCTAATAAATCAGAACACATTGGTACTAAATCTTCATAATCCCCCGTCTTGACTTCACATTTTCCATTGTTATGTATAATGTTAGCACATTGCTCGGCCTGTAGATTATCATGACCACATACATGGACTAAAGAAATAATCACATGATCGAATGTATTTACATCATCATTATGAACCACAATCACATTTTGATTTTTGGTTTGATCAAGTACATCTGTCGATTTTTCTGTTTCTATATTCATATTTTGGAATTTTTTCCGATTTCTATCATTCTACGTATACACGCTAACACATATTCACTTGAATTATGTCCGTATGATCCAATTGCCCACATATCGTTAACTTCTATCAATATGGTATCACCATCATCGGTAACACCGACATCCAAGGTATATGCACACGGAGAGTTTTTATATTCATGTATCATCTTTGATATTTTCATTGGATCCGGAAACTCCGTAAAATCACCCGAGTAATATTGAATTCCCCTTGACATGCCATCGCGGATGAAACATCGGTACTCTGAAATTATTTGTATGACTGGACTTATATATACTTCTGTATTATCATTTAACCCATAATGTTCCGTTAAAAAATCCAATTGAAAATTTGAAGATATGACTTCACCTGTAAATAATTTAACATCCATAGATGGTTTCAAGAAAAATGGTTTCCCCATTTCCCTCAAATATTTGCCACGACTCTCTGTAATCTTCCTACCATAGAATTCGGAAAGTTCATCCGGGTATCCCAAATATTTGGGCACTTGGACACCACATCCTTTGAAAAATTCAACGGTAGCTTGTACCGATCCGATGAGAATATCAGTTTCAATATTTAGAAATCGGTTCAATAAAGTATTTTCCATATCATCACCATCGAATTCTATTACTTCAAATTCTCGTTCTAATAAAGGTTGTTTTGATATATAGACAAAATCATCCAACCACTCACCTCCAATTTTTTCTAAAAATGCTCTACGTTTCATTTTATAATTAATTATAATTTTCCTTTACAACTTTAGTAACTAGGTTACCGCCCGCCTTTCCTTTTAGGAATCCCATAGCCTTACCCATTCTTACACCAAAGTTTGGTAATTTTTCCAATTCCAATCCTTTCAATGATTCAAGCACTTCTGATTCGGATAATTCACTTGGTACATACGTTTCCAATATTGAAATTTCCCCACGCGCAGAATCAGTATCAATCAATTGTAAGTTCTTGATGAATTTTTTTGTAATAAAAATAACTACTTCATCATGTGTGCGACTTCCCTTTTCCTTTAGCTTTGTATCTATTTCACCGATTAACGTACCCAATAGATTTGAAACTAAAATGTTTTTAGATTTTCTGGAATTTAAGTGTTCTTGTTTTAATTTATTATATTTTTCCATTTTCGTGTTTTACAAGTTTTAAAATATCTTCGGATAATTCATCCGAAAGATTATATAACATATTCAGTCTCTCACTCTCATCATCCCCCCAACGTTTGTTTTCCCTATATCCAAGTTTTGACAGAAGATTTATGAAGGCCATACGGTTCATAACTTTAATCTTAATATTCAGTGGGACATTTTTAGACAAGTCGTTTAGTGTTTTGTTTTTTTTCATTACTTAATATCGTTTAAATCATAAGAGTTTAAAATTGAATCTTCTACGATATCATATACATTTCTTTCCGATGAATAAAGAAAACAATTTTCGGAATCAACATTTTCACTAATAACTTTAGCTTGTTCCATACAATGAAGCTTAGCAAATTCAATCATTGCTTTACATCTATTTTCAGAACCCTCAATATGTCTTGATTCTAAAAATTCTCTTGATGTTGTCATCATAATTAAAGTTTTTGTATTAATTAATATTGTTTGTTGGTTGATTTATTTCATCGGTTAATTCTAATATCAAATCCGTGTTGATGAATAGTTCGGTTACATTTTTACCCTCCCAATGAATTATTAGTGGTACTATGAGTCCATCGGAAAATTTCTCGGTTTGGATATCCAACTCTAGTTTTTTGAATAAGTGTATCATATCGTTTATTTATTAGACCACTAATATACGAAATTAATTTTACATTACCAAATAAAAAAAGGATAAAGTTTTTCAACAATATCCTTTTTGGATTAATTTGCAAGGGTCAACCGATACCACCCTTACATGGAAGATTTGTTCATCTTGTCGGAAATAAACTGGAGATTTGTTTTTATTTATGTGAGATATTCACAACTCACTGCAAGTTCTTCTTTCCCCGTCTCGATTCGGTATTAAGGTATTTTTATACTTTAGTTTTCAATATTGAAATTTCTTTTTCAATACGCCTTTTATCTGTATCTGTTAGTGGAACTTTCTTATCAAATGATTTCTTTTCTGTTTTTGAACCTTGTTTTAATTGAGATTCTAATGTGGATAAAGATCTACTCTGTCTTGATTTTTTATTTTGTGTAGCCATAAGTTATTTTTAATTTTTTACATATCGATTACTCTATAATTAACTTAAATACATTACACCACAAGGTTATCATCCTTGAATATGTGGTTTTTTCTACCCAATTCCACGTTCTACTAGTAGATTGAAAAGTTTGTGCACCTAGGATTGGATGGTGTAATAATATAGAGCGGGAAGCTGGAAATGAGCCAACTTCTTCATACTGGTCGTATGACACTTTAACAATAAGCTATTCCCGCGTACTATGGTTGATTTATATGGTTCAACCATAAAGACCAAAATTATTTATACACTCAAACATACTTACTCTTGTGTATATATTCAGTTTTATTAAAGTCGTAATGTCATTCACTCTAATATTGAATACCCATGTTCTGGAAATAATTCTTTAAATTAAATTATAGGTAATCCCCACATTATCGATTACCCAACCCAATGACCTATGCAGTTGTGATTCTGTTTTAAAGGATTTTCCTCGGTTTTGGATTTATAACTTAATCGTTTTTTATCTTTACGTTTCAAAGATAGTAAGCAGGTTTGGTTAGTCGTCTTTCCTACTAGATGATGTTTCATTTTTTATCAAAGGGTCTGTTATTCATCATTCACTTAACTGACCATGTTAAGTAACATCTGATCAAGAGGTTAGATTCGAACCAACACACAAAGGTTGAATTTACGGACTATTTTTATTTAATATAAATCACCTACCTTATACCTGGTTACCGAACTTTGAATTAAATTAATTCGTTAGCAAGCTGTACTACCGTTGTACTACTCTTGAATTTAAAATAAAATGCTGAGATTATACATTTAATGTTCCCACTTTCGTTTCCGTACTCTTTGGGTGCAAACCCATCGATTAAAAACTTATCCACCTCAATCTTTCGAGGTATGAAAACAACACCGCCTTTTTTAAAGAGTGGCTTTTCTCTTATCACTTTGAAACTACTCGACTTTCATCCTACCCTTGATCTTGCGAACCATTCATTCCTGCTAAGGAATTAGGTGTGGAATTCAATCAATTCACATCTACCTTGCGAGTGTCCGTGAACCTACATTACCGTAAACGATTGTAGGATTAGGTGATTTGTTTTTCCAAAGTTGTTAGGGTCTTTGCTGTTATCATTATTAATGACGGAATGTGCAGGAGTTGAACCTACGACTTTTTGTTTAACATACAAATGCTCTACCAACTGAGCTAACTTTCCTAAGTTATTTATTCACCTCCTCGTGCCCTAACACCGTTTCATACTATTTTGTAGTACAAAATGCGGGACGAAAAATACGTTTCGGTCTACCAAACCTACTGTGCGATACTTCAAGATTACTTTGGATTCATTATGATTCCTTTTACCTTTTGTATTGATTACTTGCTCTAATACTGGTGGTACTTGAACTCATAATCTATATCTTATCTACTTTTGGTTTTGTTAGTTTAGTATGTAATAACAAAAGGAACTACCCTTATTTAGAAAAACCCACCGTTGGCCAGTCTTTACTATATCCCGTTCCACGGGGAGTTATTACCTAACTTTCTCCATATCTACCACGTTGACGGTGATAACCTGTTTGGCACAGCTAAGATGATACTTGTTTAAATAAACCAATGAAACTTGGCGGAGGGATGTGAACCCCTCCTTTCGATACTTTACAGTACCATATCTTTGTTATAAAACCGTAGTCCTATAGTAGGATGTCAAACCACCCTTATAAAATTAATCAGTTGGTATCCTCTGATAACAACCTATATACTTCAATCCGAATTCCAATTCCGTACCTAGTAGTTATATACTTTAATCCAAGACCAAGCTCGAATCGTTTCTATAAAACATATATAAATTATTTTGTTAATTTATTTTTTCAATCTGTAATTTCAATGAACGTCGTTTGTTATATTGGGTATATATATATATACAAATTTCCCAAACGTAATATTTTTTTAAAAAAAATACCAAATTATTTATTAGTATTTTTCTACTCTGTAAAGATACGATAATTAAATCGTATTTCCTAATTTAATATGTTAAAGTTTTGTTAAAACTCTTGGAGTTCTAGGTTGGATTTGAACCAACGGGGAAGTTTCCTTCAATAGTTTTGCAGACTATCCTAATCGACCACTCTAGCACTAGAACATAAAATAAAAACGATTGGATAATACAAGGGTTATCGGTTGGATAACTACCCCGTGTAAGTTGATTCAAACTTAATATCCTTTCTCAATACTTTCTAACAGAATTGTTTTTATTATTTGATAAATTATTTAGAATATTTTAATGATATTGATACCTTGTATTTATTATTAATAAATCCTAGATATAAGTATATAAATTATATGATTAACAAATATAATAATAGTTTAAAATACAACCTTGATTTTTTACCTAGTGTTTTCTCACTTTTGAATAAACTTAAACTAAAGGTTGTAATTTAATTTTTGAATAATTTTTCAAAATCGGATTTGACATCAACATACATAATTTTTATCTTTAATAATTACTACGTAGTAAATATACGATAATTAATTTATTTTTCCTAACTTCAAATCTTAAAGTTTTGTTAAATTATTTTTTCTTACCACCTCTTGCACGTTTATCTCCAGGTGAATCCGATTTACTTCCTCTATTCTTACTAGATTCTTTGAACCGTATTCCGTTCTTCGTATGGGATGCATCCTTTCCTTTTATATCTTTTCCTGCCTTTTTTGCATCCCGTCTTGCCTTATTAGTTTCAACCCTAGATTTTACCTGTTCCGGTCGTTTATTTAATTCAGCATCATACTTTTGTTTTGCCTTACGTTTATCCGGGTTATCCCTATAATATTTAGCCGAACTAGATAGTTCGGCTAATATCTCTTTAATCATATTCATTAATTTCATAATACATCGTTTTATATAAGTATCATTACAGGAAAAGATACGGCTTCCATTCTGATGGAATATGTCCAATTGTTTTAAGTAACATTAGGAAGTGAGGCCGCTTCGGGTTTGGATGGTCCAATCCCAATTCCTCGATTAACAAATCTGCCTTTGTATGGTTACACGGTTTACACGCGGTTACCAAGTTGTTCCAACTATTCTTACCGCCCTTTGATTGTGGGTGTACGTGATCCAACGTCAAATCGGATTTGTGATGTACAACTCCAGGAGGACAGTACACACATTCGTAATTATCCCTACGGAATACATTCTCCCTTGATAACGGCACTTTTTGAAAATTCTTTTTTACATAAGTGAATACACGGATAATAGATGGTTTACCAATTTCTAGTTCAGGATTAACCAATCCAAAACTTTCAGGATGTTCTTCTATAACTTCTGCATTTCCCTTATAAGAAATAACGAAAGCACGTTCGGTTGTAATAATTGATCGTGGTATCCAAGCTGAATCGATAACAAGGCATCGTTTGTATAGATGTGAATTATCTACGTTTGGATTAACAATTACCCGTTTTCCCCGTACTGATTTTTTCTGTTGTGTTTCCATGACCTATACATTCTATATTTGAATGATAATATACCTTTTCTATAGTAAATTCCTTCATCCCAATAAATTGGATATAATTCACTCATTAATAATCGTTTGTACTCTTTACTATTGTGGGATTTATTAAATCTTCCACGATTAAAATTTATACTCATTTTGCATTTTGGTTTAATTAAACCTAATGCAAATCAAATTGGATTTTCATAATTAATAATTTTTGTACCCGTAGAGGGAGTCGAACCCCCAACACTGCTTTAGAAGAGCGGTATTTTTCCAATTAAACTATACAGGCAAAGTGGGATTTATTTTATGACAGCCTGATGGCGGCTCCTACTAAATAGGTACGTTGTTTCATCCCAAACGCGATAATTTTAATGTTATAAAGATAGTAAATTAAGAAAACCACCTACTGGGAAATTAAGGATTCTCCAGTTCTTCCTATTTTAATTTACGCAGTATGTCTACTCCGTGATTTCCAAACAACCCTTGCGGTTGTTCTATGTAAACTATTTCTCCTACGTTCAGCGTATCTTGTCCGAGTTCCCATTTGTGTATTCATCATATCTTATCGATTTAATGTATTACTATTCAGTTTGGCTATCGAGTCTACCACCTATTTTATAGCCATTATCTACTTACATTTCCCTTGAATATACAACGGTTTCCTTGTAATCTTTATCATCTATTGTAGTGGATTTATATCCCCTGTATTTTAATGATTCTATTTCATCATCCGAAATACTGAAATTGAATACTTTTGCAGCATATCCCAATGATGTAGATTTTTCAACCTCTGTTATTATATTGTTTATTTTGTTTTTCATGATATAATTTATTTTATTCTCCAATCATTATTAGGATACTAATATAGTAATAATATTCTTTAGATTCGTAGTATTAAAAAGTGACCTCGGAGGGATTCGAACCCCCATCTGTTGAGCCGTAATCAACTGTTCTATCCGTTGAACTACGAGGCCAAAAATTACCCAATTTTCGTATTGGGTAAGTACGTGATTCAAAAATTCCTAGAAATTAGGAATCAAACAGTTTTTAGGCTGCAATTGCAAAGTTTCCTTTTACAGTAATATCAATCTCAATTATCACATCTTCTACTGTCAAAACAATCCAACCCCATATTTAAAATCTATACTAAGTTACGTTATGTGTACACATAAGAGGTTTTACTTAGTCTATGTGGAGTTGCAGGGTAACGAACCCTGGTCCAGTAAATTGTTAATAATCATCAACAATTAATATTTGTAGTACGGATAGGATTCGAACCTATAACTCTAGACCGTTTTAATGGGTGACCTACCGTTTTGCCATTATAAGATACCGTACTATTAAAATTGCACTCCCCAAGGGATTCGAACCCTCATAAATGGTTTTGGAGACCATCATGTTACCAGTTACATCAAGGAAGTATATTAGTTTTATTTCATTATGGTGTTTGAAAAACTAAAAAAACAACGCCCGCTAGGATATTTTATACGTAATTTAGGAATCTCTAGCTCTACCTTATTCGTAACCCAAGTGGGACTCGAACCCACACGCCTAGGCAACAGCGCTTAAAACTGTCGTGTCTTCCAATTCCACCATTGGGCTATGTAGGAGTAGTTTTAGCGAATTTGTACTTCAACGAAACCGTTGGCATCCTTTCTTAACCACATTTCTACTCTACTAATATAAGTATAATAAATCATAAAAACTAATTTATTTTGTTAAATCATTCATATTATTCTTCTTATTTTTTCAATTACATCAAACTCGTTACATTTCATCGAATATCGTATTGGTCTAACTCGTTCTTGTTTAAATATAACATATTTTACGAATTTATTATCATCGAACTTACTTCCGATACAGTATCCGAAATATCTGAATAATGGATTACTTAAAACTTTTAGTAAAGAACGGTGGTTAACTACATTACCGCGATTGTAAAGAATGCCTAGATTTAATTTAATATCCAATTTCATCCTTTACTTTCCAGATTATTTCGTGATCGATTTGTTCTATTAGTGTCAACGGCACAAACCCATCAGACCTATCGGACTGTACATCTTCAAAATGTTCTATCGTATCCATTCGATACCCAAACTTATATCTAAGATGGATAAATCTATCTTCTTTTTTATCCCATAGTGCAACTCGTGTATTTCTACAAAATCCATTGTACCATCTACCATCGATCATCTCATTTTTTGGTATCATAACTTATCGTTCAATTTTTTTAATAATTTCATATACCCAATCTTCAAATCTAAATTTATATCCAAGATAAATATTTCTTAATTTTCTCCGCCAACTTTGTTTATTATATTCTATCTTAATTCTTTCTGAAATAAATCTAATCTCATTATCAGTCAAGTTATCAGGAAACATATCATAGGGATTCTCATCAGAATCGTTTATTTTATTATCAAGATTTTTTCCACACATGATATTATTACGTTATTTGATTATAATTAACTTTATAAGGATATTACATTATATATTGTAGCGTAGAGGAGATTCGAACTCCTGACTTCGAGGTTATGATTCTCACGTTCTACCAACTGAACTACCACGCCGTGTTTTTAATTTTTACTATTTCATGAAAATAATCCCCTCATGTTCGGTTTATGGTGTAAGAATCGAACTTACATTCCCAACAATAACGTAGTACCACCACATTGCAATGCATTGATACTTATGTGTACACACATTCCCGAACACTTATACGGGGATTATAATATAATTAAGAGTTATAGCCGGATTTCTGTATCTACACTATCATTTGTCTATTTTCCTCCAACCCGTTCATCATAGAATTGCTCACCTCCTAGAACTGTTTAAGTTTCATCTTCCGTAGTATAATCGATTCCTTTATTGAACTTAATCATTTTGGTAATATCTCCTACGTTAAGCAAAGATGTTCCGAACTTCCTCACCGTAGTGCGATAGTCACCTTTTAATTTTGAAGAGAGCATCGGGATCGAACCGAATCCAGTTTCCCGGACGTTTTACTTAGCAGGTAAACCCTATCACCGTTTAGGATTACTCTCCATCTTTAAATTAGTACAGGTGGACGGACTCGAACCGCCAACTTTTTCCATGTAAAAGAAACACTCTACCAAATTGAGTTACACCTGTAAAACGGGGTTTTTTTGATAGATACCCCACACGTGTAATCATACTACACATTAAAACTATTAAAATCACGGTAATTGTTAAAGGAGTCATCACGATACCCTCTCCTATTTTATCTTCCCTTTTCATTCGGGTATAAATTCCTACTTAGTTCCGATTGCCAAAATTCGTGAGTATCGATATCCATTATAGTCAAACAACCTCCCCATCCTGCACCAGTATCCACATTCCATAGATTTATATTATTTATTGGTTGTGGTAAACTTCCATCTTTAGTACGTATTTCGGTGTGACCTATATACACCTGATTGAATTGTTTCAGTGGGTTAAACCCAGATGGTTCACCTGTTTTCCTATTCTTTACAGCCCCACTTTGAGACCCGTGCCAAATATCCCTATCCCAATGACATGAACGTGCGATACTTCCAATATCGACAGTTGAACCGTACCAATCATTTGCTTGCTTTTCAAATAACTCTCTTGGTGATAAATCTTCCCAACCAAGTTTCATTAAAGAATAATCCCATCCCCCGTGTATAAACAGATTATTTTTTTCATCTATATACCAATCTTCCTGTTCGGACCAAAAAGATTTGTGATCACTATCTCCCACCTTATCGGTTCTTATATAGGAATCCAAAGTAGCTTGCCCACCTTGGGTAGTCCACAAAGATGGGGTTGTTCCGAACTTCATCCAATCATACATCCAAACATCATGATTGCCTCGAATGAATACTGGTTCATTTTCTTCACCTGATTTAGATTTGATATCCAAAAGTATATCAACACACTCGGATACTTCACTCCATCCATCCGCAATATCTCCAATAGAAATTAATTTATCACGTAATGGATCGAAGTTACATCTATCCAATACTTGCTCTAATGCTTTTGCGGACCCATGTACATCACCAATCACTAATGTTCTTCCCATTTTTATAAATTTTTGTGCGGCAGGAGGGGTTCGAACCCTCGACCTCTAGAGCTTCAATCTAGCGCTCTACCAACTGAGCTACTCCCGCGTTTTTTAAAATTAATTTCCATTATTCGTAATGGAACTTGTATCGGGGACTGGAATCGAACCAGCGACCTTCGGGTTATAATCCCGACGTTCTACCAACTGAACTACCCCGCGATATATTTTAAAAACTATTGTAGCGAGTGAGGGATTCGAACCCCCGTTATACCGTAATTAGCGGACTCCGTGCTTATGAGACAGGTGAGATACCAAACTTCTCCAACTCGCGATTTATTATTTAGTCCCCTTGGTGGGAGTCGAACCCATATCTCCGGTCTCAGCAACCAGCGACTTTCCAGTTTGTCCACAAGAGCAATATCAATAATTAATTTCGGCAAAAACTAAATTGATAAAGGAATTAGTTTCAAGTTCCAATGGATTGCCGTCCATCCTAAACCGTTCACTCTCATTCTTAGTTATATAAAAAGGAATTGAACCTAAATCTACCTCGCCGGTTTCAGTTGATTTCATCAACATACTAACTTTGTGGAGTGCACCGTACACCATATATAATCGAGTTGTTCGAACAACTCATACTAAAGGTAATTAATCTTTAGATTTACTTTTACTATAGTTCGAAACCGCCTTTCCAGAATCCAATTTGATCACCATCCATTAATTTAGATTTAATTGATTCACTAATCTTAGTGTTAATTGACTGTCTACCTGATTTCGTAGAAAATGATTTTGTACACCTCTTAGAGCAAAATCTACCAGATGCATAATTTATAGCAATTATCTCATTACAATTTTCACAATTGACCATTATAAATTATATATTATTGTATTGCTATGGGGATTCGAACCCCAGACTCCTCATAGAAAGTGAGACGTGATAACCACTTCACTATAGCAACATTGTATTTTTTTATAACATTGTAAATATACAATTTTAATTTTACAAATCAAATTTTAATATGTTAAATAAATGTTAAAAAAGTTGTCCCCAAGGGAGTTGAACCCTTATCCCCCATATTATGAGTATGGTGCTCTACCAATTAAGCTAGAGGACGATTTGTACTTGGTAAATATACGGATAATATTTCTAATATCCTAATTTAATATGTTAAAGTTTAACTATCGTTTTACGTACAAACTTAATTTTTTGAAAAGTTTGATTCTAAGAATGATATATACCAAGTTTGTTGACCGTTTATGGAATATGAATTATAATCCTTTAATTGATCTGGTCTTAGACTTTTTAAAAACCATCTAAAATATACGTTATCTCTCATAATTTCTATCTCTTTAATTATTACATACAAATATAGTAATTTATTTTTATAATACAAATAATAAAGTGTTAAATATTTGTTAATAATATTTTAGAGCTCTTGGTGGGATTCGAACCCACGACCTTTTCACTACCAATGAAATGTTCCACCCACTGAACTACAAAGAGCAATTGATAATTGAAATTTGATCTCCTTGTCGGGATCGAACCGACTCTGTTCCAGGTTACAAATCTGGTGCACCACCTCTTATGCGTAAGGAGAATATTTGTACCCACGATGGGAGTCGAACCCACAAACCGAAGTGTCACCGTTTAAGGATGATGCGTTTACCAGTTTCGCCACGTAGGTATAAAAATCCGATTCTGTATATCGGAGTATCATCTTTAGGTAATTACTTTGATGAAATAAAATCCTAGATGAAAACATATACCCTTTAGGGTATAATAGTGGAAGTGACTATATTTTATATGTTATATATCATATTCTTAACAGCTAAATCTTCAATAAATTAATTAAAAAAATGGAAGTAATGTAAATTGGATTCAAACATTGTAGTGGTCCGACCGGGCCTCAAACCCGGGTCTCTTGTGTGCAAGACAAGTATTTTAGTCAGCTAAACTATCAGGCCAATTAGTAAAAAGGAAATGCTCGTCCTATTAGAGCTTCACCCCCATAATAAAAAATAAATTTAATATCAATTAAGATATTACTTCTAATACAAATATTTGTACCCCTAGTAGGATTCGAACCTACAAAATACTGGGTCTAAGCCAGTCACGTCTACCAATTCCATCATAGGGGCGTTTTAATTATTTTTGTGCCGCCAGTAGGAATCGAACCTACAAAGTCTTATTGATATTGCGAGAGATTTACAGTCTCCGGGGTTCACCACCTACCCAATAACGGCAATTTATACTTCATACATCTATAACGATTATAGTATTAACTTAGTATAGTGGGTGTATCAGGATTCGAACCTGAATTAATTGAGTATCAGTCAATTGTGCTAACCGTTCTACTATACACCCATTTAATTTTTTTTAATATTATAAGATTCGAACTTATTGCTTCGGCCGACAGCCAATGTCCTATCCAATTAGACGAAATATCAAAGGGTAATTAAGAACCCGAGTCTGCAACCACAAACTTTGTACCCCCGGAGAATTTTGAAATCTCGACTCCTCCGTTAAAAGCGGAGTGCTCTGCCTCTGAGCTACGAAGGTATATTATTTATATTCTATATTATTTACCGATAGAGCTCTTTTTACCCTGTTGTAATTATTACCTTTAGCGGACATATTATGTTTTAATAAAGTTTGTCTGATATTATCACTTTGTAGAAATGTCCTACATATAGTTTCATCTGTAATCGTGTTCCTAATACTTGTGTTCTTTTTATTTCGTCCCCTCCAAGTTGGTGTTAGTGAATGGCAATTGGGACAAAGACATTCTAAATTATCACGATTATTATCAGTATTTATTCAATTTTTATGATCTAATTCTAACGACAAATCAACGCCATTCCATTTAATTACACCACATTTATTACATTTATTTTTTTGCTCTAATAATATTCTTCTCTTCATAGAATATATACTAATTTGATCAAATGGAGTGTTTAATAATATACTTTCGGATTTAATACGTTTTGATTCTAACCAATCTTCATATTCTTCAATCGTTAATTTTTCCTTTACATGTCCCCACCGGTATTACCTCCACTATTTATATGATATTTAACAGCTTTTGATATTTTTTCTCTAGTTTTGGTTGAATGTGATCTGGTGTTAGCACATCCCTTTGAACAATATATACCAGATCCATATTTACCATTGTGTTTTATTTTACACGTTTTACATACTACGTCCATAACTACCAATATACAAAAAATATTCCATACTACCAAATAAAAAGTGTTAAAATTACATATGAACTAATAATTTGGGTTGTTTAACAACCAAAAGTCTAGATGGTGAGATTCGAACTCACGAAATACTCCTCATTCCAAGTGAGGCGGGTTCAGCCATCTGCCCAAGCATCTAGTTTTAAAGACTAATTTAGTTATCTGTGAGAGATTCGAACTCCCGATACAAGGATCAAAACCTTGTGTGTTAACCACTACACTAACAGACAAAATGATTAATGGATATGGAGTGTCTGCCACTATTACGGTAACATCTTTTGTTACCGACCATTAATATAACTTAGAATCCTCGTTAATTTACCACAATCATTAACATCTCCTCCCGTGTCCCCGTGAGGTGTTCTATTTCAGGGATGGATATTAAACTATCGGATTCCCCCTATCTCTATTACACGCTGGTAGGTCAAGAATAAGTTTAAACGCGGACCACAAGGGAGTCGAACCCTCAATCTTCGCAGTGACAGTGCGGTATGTTACCATCAACACCTCTAGTCCATTTTAGTCTTTCCCAATGTCAAACGTATGTTCAATTTTACAACGTGGTATACGCCACGGTAAAGAACATATATCCACCTATATACGTCATTCAGGCATTATCTGTACACCGAGTTACAGAACGTTTATTTTAACTCACCACTATATGTTTATCAGCTGGTTACATATAATGGACGTTCATAGTTAACATCTTAATTGAGGGAAAGGTGGGGTCGAACCCACGGAATCTTTCGCTAAACAAACCACATCTATATACTATTTAAGTTTTCGAATCATTGTTAATTAATTAGTAAGTGCTACTTTTATTTGCATCAGAATAATACTTACTACCCTTTAAGTACTCAATTGCATCTTGTATTTTTTCTAATTGAAATTCATTCCATTTATACATAGTATCTAAAGTAACAAGGGCGTTAAATAGTGCGTTACTTCTTGTTTCATCTTCTAATGAACTTCCGTTATGACAAACCAAATCAAAGTGCATAAATACATCAATGTGTTTGTCCCAAATTTCTATTGCTAGTTTCATAATTAATTAACTAATGTTAACACAAAATATAGTGAATAACCGATTAAACATTTGTTTTCAAATTACTGATACGGTAGGATTCGAACCTACAACGTTTGGACCAAAACCAAATGTGTTACCAATTACACCATGAGGTAAAATATTATTTTTCTATTAGTTGTCTTTCCAACTTGTATAGATAATCTCCTAATTCTTTTTTAACCGTGTGAAGGTTACCGTTTTCTAATTCTAATTGATAATGATAATCTCCGTTATCATCAACATAATTTGAACCTCTTTATTAACCTTATGTATAAATATAAGCTAAAAATAAAAAGGTTTAAATTAATGTAGCTCCTCCGGGGAATTACGATATCCCGACCTCAATCTTAACAGGATTTTGCTCTGACCTCTGAGCTACGGAGGATTATATTTTAAGTAAAGCGGAGAAGGAGGGACTCGAACCCTCACGTGCTTTCACACCAACTGTTTTCAAGACAGCGACCCGTAGACCGACTTGGCTTACTTCTCCATGTACCTACTTTAGTGTTTGGTATATTACCAAAGTAGGATTTTTGTTTTTAATTTTTACTTATCCAAAATGTCAATGAACTAAAATAATTCTTGGGTGATTATTGAGATTCGAACTCAACCTTACAGATTCACATTCTGTCGTGCTAACCACTAACACTATAAACACCATGTTTAATATACAACAAAAATACAATAACTTTTTTTAATATCAAAATTTAATTTGTTAAAATTTTGTTAATTATATTTAGAGCGAGTAGAGGGAGTCGAACCCTCTTATCCAGATTGGAAGTCTGGTACATCACCTTTTATGCTTTACTCGCAAATCACTAAAAACAAAAAACCCAATTTCTTTTTGGGAAACTGGGTTTAGTTTTATTTTCGATACGTTGTTTTTCAACACATATACTTCCCAGTTATTTTATTACTATAATCCTCAAAACGTGTTCCGGCCGAATTTTTAATATTCCATACAATTACACCATTGGATAAGAAATCGCGGCCCATCGGTTGAAGGTTACCCTTTCCGTTTGGTTGATGATTCGTTATATGTTGTACTTGTGTTTTCATTTTTAATTTTGTTGGAACTTCTTCCGTTGTTCTTATATATATATACGATTTTTATAAAAACGTAAAAAAATAATAATATTTTTTATTTTAGGATTGAAAAGTTATCTCTTTTCCGAATAATCCAAACCATATCAGCCGGCCGTTTAAACCCCGCGTTCAAATCTTTAGTTATTACTCTTTCCTAAAACAACATTGTAAATATACGATTTCTATTTATTAAATCCTAATTTAATATGTTAAAGTTTTGTCAAAGAAATTACACTAAATATATCTTTATTGAATTTTACAACCTCCATAGGCTAGGAGTAATTGGTATTCCACCATTTTTGGATATATTATTTAATTGATTAGTTTTTTCGAATTTTACGATTCTCCTTGGCTCGGAACGATTGGTATTCCACCAGTTCTCACCTCTCAACTATTATGTAATTTCAATGAACTAAAACTTATTAATGAATTTAAGAAGATAATAACCCTCACGGTATTAAACCACATCTTTATGGTAGCACCACTTTCACATAGATACCCCCCTTAAAACCAACATTGTAAATATACGATTTCTATCTTACAATTACTAATTTAATATGTTAAAGTTTTGTTAAGAATGTTGGATTCGAACCAACGAACTAACCGAACCATTCAGTCGATGGGATTCGAACCCATACTTTCTCTACACACTTGGGGTAGGGAGTGTACCTCTCTCCTATTCTTAATTTATATTATGAACATTGACAAGTTCCGTATGTGTTTGTTTCACTGAATATTGAATGTTGTTCATAAATTACACACCATCTATATTAGCTGTTGTAATTAGGATAATTTTTAATCTTTTTCCATTCTTGCATAATTTTATTTTTAATAAAACTACATCCATTTTTCAACCTGTTGAATGTAGTGTGATAGATATAATATGTTTCGTATTCATTATACTACATTAAAAAATGTTTTCTTTTGTTTACACATCACAATTTATATTCTATCTTCTAATATTTGAGCTGGTCGGTTTCAGTTCTCTTTTTGTGTTAATTCATAAGATTGTTGATAATCCATTTAAGTCCTGGTTTTATCCATCTGTTACTTTTTCTAAAGAGTAGTTTATTAGCTTTAGGAAAATAATCCAATGTACCATAACTTTCTGTTTCTACAGTATATTTATGATTGTCTTTTTTTACTTCATATCTTAAAGATAGAGGTTGTAACCATCCTTCAACAAATTTTTCACTTCTTGATTCCCTTAAAGCTTTACATAATAGACCGAAAGAAACAATATCATTATCTTCTTGCTGTGATTTTAATTTTAACTCTTCCGATAATTTTCGTTTTAATGTATCGACATTTTCCATGGAAATTTTAATTTAAATTAATAAAAAACTACACCCATTTTTCAACCTGTTGAATGAGTATTTATTACATAGTAAATATACAAAGAATGTTTTGTTATACCAAACTTTAAATGTTAAAATTTATTTAAATAAAATATATCCCATTATTAAAATCAATACAATTGCGGCACATATGATAATCAATCCTTTGTTGGAGTTCACTTCTTTATCAGTGGGATCCACATACGGTGGTTCGACTACTTCTGGTTCTACTGGTTCAACTATTTCAGCTTCTAGTACTAGGACGTTTCTAACTTTCTCCGTGTGGTTGCCAGCACTATCGTGTACCGAGTATAGTATCGGATGAATACCCGATTCCAATGTATCCACACTACCTATTTCAATTATACGATCTGATATATCACCATCCTTATTATCAAGTGCGGTTGCTCCAAGCTCAATATAAGATCCTCCATATTCCAATACCATTTGATCATTACCGTTCAATGTGATTACAGGAGCGATTGTATCAACTGATTCACCGTACACATCCAATAAAAATTGTTTATCGGTAGAACTAAGGAAATCATTATCGTTAGTCTGAAAATCTCCAATTGTCCAATCGTTCGGAAAGTAATATAACATTACCGAATCCTTATCGAACTTCGTTGCATCAACTTGTGATAAATCATATTGATTTAATACATTATGTCGTATTGTTCGTTCATCCCAATTGTTCGGTGGTCCTGAAAGATCTTGTATTACCTTTTCTTCGTTCCACTTGATACCACCGTTAGGATTCTGGTGTTCGTGTGATAGATTGAGAGCATGGCCGAACTCATGCCTCATTACGGATGCACCCGACCAACCTATATTTAATGTTTCTTCATCATCGGATATGAATCTGGCATCAGTACCAAGATATGAATATGAACCATATCCATAATTGAAAGATATTCTAATATCACTACCTTCTTCCACATACTCCACTTTCAATGATATAGGGGATGTCATTTCTTCTATCACCGATTTCATCAAATTAATTTGATTACTATCCCCATTTAAAAACTTAATCTTTAATGTGTAACCCCTATCCCAATATTTACCACGAATAGCTACTGCACGAGTTACTGTCCAATGTTTTGGTTTTGGTGCAGTTGGATATTTTCTTTCATAACAAAACTTTAAATCATCTAACATAGTATTATATCTTTAATATAAATAGGGTAATTTACCCCACTAATATAAATATAATCAAATTCCAAATATTAAAATTAGTATGAATGTAATCTATTCATTTTTCTGATAATATTCCCTTAACTTCAAATGGTGATATCGTATTCCACTTCGTAATTTTATTTGAATCAAACGGTTTGGCGTTATTCATATCAACCGCCCATGTAATGTGGGGAATCTTATTAGTTGATAGCTTACTCTTTACACGAAATGCTATATTAGTTTCGGATACACCTATACCAACTATTGTCAATGTAAATTCCTTACCCTTTAGTGGTTGTAGATCGACTGGTAGTCCACCCATTTTAATTGTCATGTGATCACCGAACTGCTTCCAACCATTCGGAACATCTATCTTGGTAGATAAAATTGATTTTGATTTATTATCTAAAAATATACCTGAATACATATTATAATTAAATTTATTTTTCTAGTTTCTTCCAGTATGATTTGTTTTCTCTGATAAAATCTACTATTGCTAACCCGATTCTCTGATCACTGTCGAACATGGATGTTAACTGTTCTTCCATCTCTATAATTTCTATAATGGGTGATTTCATGATACATTGAATTTGTGTTCGTTGATATGATATTCATAATTTTACTTTATTTTATTTATGGTGCAGGACAGATATTAAAACTAATCAATTCAATTCCCTCCATCATGACAACCACACTTGATGCATTTGGTGCCTCTGGACACACCTCATTTCCCTCTGTAATATTTACATCAATATCAAAATAATTATCCAATTCGTTTCCAACATCAACTGCCTGTTGTACGGTCATTCCCATACAAATAGCAAATTCTTCCAAGAAAAAATCGATATCTTGATCCAGTAATCCATTTCCATCGACATCATCATATACCTCCACAGTTACACCTCTTGGCCCCGTGGGACCTGTTCCACCACAAGCGTTGCCATTTGTTAATTTTCGATAGACGAAATAGTTCGGTGGAGTGTTATTTACACCATCTGTTCCATCTACACCATCTACACCATCTGTTCCATCTACACCATCTGTTCCATCTGTTCCATCTGTTCCATCTGTTCCATCTGTTCCATCTGTTCCATTACATACGGTAAATGCATTAGTTCGCTCGTTTTCTTGTAATACGTTATCCCGATTTACATCCAATCCACTCCAAATAAACCAACCCCCGTTACCACTGGTACATTGGCCCAAATCATCTGATAGTATTGGTATTGTTTCAAATATTGTATTAATTCCATCTACATTGTTACAAACTACTATAGTGTTTAATATAGATTCATTTTCATTTAAAATTCCATCCCTATTGGTGTCCAATGCAAATGATATTGTATAACCGCCATTTAATCCACAATCTCCTGATGTTATCTTTGTAACAATAGAAAAACCATCTTCCCCATCTTTACCCTTACAATCCAATGCATCAAAACGACCATCACCGTTCGTATCCTCCGACACATCAGCAATACCATTGCTGTTTAAATCCCAACAACTTAATCCATCTGACCCATCCAATCCATCCAATCCATCTTCCGGATAACAAGCAATAATAACAACAATTATTGTTAAAATGATGCTAACAATTTTCAATAATTTTTTCATACTCATACGTTTATATCTATAACATATATATATATATAAACTTATAAATTATTTATAATTTTAATTATGAGTTTGATAGATTAATTGATGTTCTGATTATACTTGATAACCCACCTATGCCTAAAAAGAAACCGAAGTCATACCAACCTCCGTTGTTGTTGATTACATACATTGCGATATCATCAAAAAATATACTACCAAAGAAAGATATAGGGACACATATCCCATGCCACAATCCACCGAAGAACCCATAGGGGGAATCATCTATTAATACCTCATACGGTACAGTGTCTGCACATGATGAGAATAATATGAGTATAAGTATTGATATTATAATTACCTTTATTCCTTTCATATTTATTTGTTGTTATTTGATTCACTACTTTCAAGCTCCACTAATCTTTGTTCCAAAGATTTGGGAATGAAAAAACCTTTCTTTACAGTGATATGTCCATCTTCTAACATTTCTTCGTATTTTTTTACCGAATCACTCATACTTATTTTGATAATGGATTATAGAAAACCGAAGATTCTGAATACGGTGTTTTTATTTCTACAATGGTTTCCGTTTCATCTTGGATAATTTTAATACCTCTAAACTTGTTTTCGATTACTTTCATTGGGATACTTTAATTGGTTTGTATTTTCTATTTTTGATACCGAAAGCTTTGTTGAATTTGTTCATTGTATTGATGCGGATTTCAACTTGTTCCCTAGTTCCGTTCGGACAAATGATTTGTTCTAAATTATCCGTTGTATTAGTTTCTAATATTCTATACATCTGTATCTGTTTATTAAATAAAGTCTAATATACGAATAATAATTTACAAATCCTAATTTAATATGTTAAAGTTTAATGATGTTCGATTGTTATTCGTAATGTCGTTCCTTGGTCCACTTACTTTTATGTTTTGGGACTACCTGAATATCTTGTTGTTTTTTTAGGCACTTTTTACATACTCTATGTAGTTTTGTAGCAACACCGAATTTCCAATAGATCCAATCGTGCCAACAAAACAAAACACTACGTCTAACGGTGTATAATAATGCTTTAAGATCTTGTGTATTCAATTGTTTACTTTTTGGTTCAAAGTCCAGTTCTTTTAATCTATCCTTTATCTTCATGATATACTATTGTTATGATTTTCATTGTGTGTAATTAGAGATGATACCCAATTCAACCATTTCAGTATAATTACCGTCTACATTTTCTTTAACTAATTCCCAACCATAAAGGGTTATTCCATAATAAGCATCACTGTAATCATAATCTTCATCATTCTGTTCACCTTTAATTCTTAACATTTTCTCCTTAAATGTTTCAGTACCTATCACATTATAGTCATCATCATATAATTCAATAGGCTCTCTATCTTTATCTTCATCATCATCCTTCCAACATTCATAATTAAAAGATTTATCTACATAGTTGTAAACTTGTTCGTCATTCTCGGCAAGTAAATAACACTCTATTCCTTCTTTGCTGCTCTTTGGTGCTGTGTGTGAAAATGTAATTTTGTATAAGTTCATCGTTTTTAAATTTAAAAGTATATAAAACAGGGCGAGTTATGTCGCTGTACTTTTGTCTTCGACATTAGACTCTGGTAATTTCCAAACCCAAAGTTACGTTTTTACATTCCACCCCGTTCATATACTAAATGTTCTAAGTAATAAAAATTATTGTTTTAATTTCCTTTTCGCGTGTAGTGTCTCTAATATCATCGAACTGTAAACTGTTTTTCTATCCGAGATTGTTTCTTGGTGATATGCATCCTTTAAACTATCAATTTCGGCGTCTAATGAATCTATTGTTCTTTCAAATTCCATAATTTTTTAATTATACAACAAAGGCTATAAATTGGAGCCCTCATTAAGGTTATTGTGTGAATTTAACTTTATGTTAAGGCTTCAATTCATAACCCAAGATTTGTGCGTGATAAAATTATTACTTTAGTGCCATTATTATTTTTTCGGATAAATCAAATACCCCTTTTATTTCTGTCACATACCGATCTTCCTGTCCATCGTATTTAAATACTTTAGGGAAAAATAATAAATATCCACCTTTATCTCTTATTCCGTAAGGTTGTCCATTTTTATGTATTGTTTGTAATCCTTCCATGATTTTAAAAGTGCCTAAATAGGTCTTGTTATAATTTGATAGTTAGTAATTAACGGATACTAACATTATCCTAGATGATGTGGGTGATACTACATTTTACTACCATATAATACAATGTGTTAGGAATCATTAGATGTAATTTCTTCAATGAATCTATCAAAAGTTTCTTCTGTGGTAAGACAATTTGATGTACCGCACAATTTCCAACATAGTGTTTGACCGTCCCCCTTTGTACTCATTTCAAAATCCATAAGCAAAGCTTGTGCAAATTTAATCGACAACGTGCGTGTAGAATCACTAACATCGTTCACACGTAATCGATCGGCGTACTTTTCTGTAATGTTAGCACATTCTGCTGCGATTATTTGTGGACTCATATTCGTATCCATTATTTTTTGAAACTTATTTATTAAGGATTGTCTATCTTCTATCATTATATATTATTTTTATCTGTTATTCCACAACTACACATAAAACCATACGCTGCTAGTATCCCTATTATTATTCCTAAAACCGATATAAATATAATGTTTTGTATTAGAACTATGTGTGTCTGTAATTGTTATTGACAATTCTGGACTGCCCAACGTTTATCAAATCCGAACCAAGCACCACTACATCTAATTTGTTTATTTTTTAAATCTAATGTGGCAGTATCACCTACCTTGCAATATCTTTCTGAAACCGGTGATTTTAGAACCATGACATTACCGGAAACTAAAACACTATTTACATCAGTGGGATTTGTGTTTTTAAAATCAACATTTTTCATAATTTCTACCTCTTTTCTTATTACCTTACTAATGTACGAAATGAATTTATCAATTCCTAATATAAAATGTTAAATATTTAAATTTTCATTATTTGTTAACCATTTAGTCATATTCTCGTCTGAATAGTCATTAACAGATTCACAATAATATAATAGTTTAACTATTCTATGTGGTACTGAATCTTGTATTAACTTGTATAAATCTTTCATTTCTTATTTATTTACGTAAATATTTACTTTCCTTCTGTAAAGTGCAGCTGATATATGTTCACAAACATAGAAAGGATTTATTTTACTCGGGTAAGTAATTATAGTTAGATATTCATCAAGGTCTTTGTCAAATGCTTCTTGTGATAAATAAACGTCTTGTAAGGTTTCCATAATTTCTATCTCTTTAATCATTATATACAAATATAGTGAATTGATTCAGTATATCAAAATTTAATATGTTAAAGTTATTAAAATAAAAAAACCCATACATAGTACGGGTTTTAATATCATTGAATGTGATTTGGTTATTCGATAGTCAATTCAACTCGTCTGGCCATATCATGTACCAATTCATTTGAGTAGTTTAAATCCTTACCGTTTGCAACAACTCTAATTCGGTCGGAAGAAATTCCCATTGATACTAATTTGTTTTTAACATCATCACCTCTTTTTTGTGATAAGGTTTGATTATACTCACTAGTACTTTTGGTCGCGGATGCATAGGATGTTATTACCAATTTACTTTCCGGGTTTTCGATCAAGAATGATTTTGCTTTATAGATTGCGTTCTGTGATGGTTTCACGTAATCACTCTCATTAGTTATATCATATTCATCGTGATTGAAAAATACGAACTCCCTAAACTCTTTCTTAGCAACTTCCGTCTTGATTATCTCACGAACTTCTGTAACTTGTGTGATGTTGTTTATTACCGGAACAACGGGTTCTACTGTAGGAGTCACATACCAATCAGCGTGTTGTCGTTTGTTTCCGTTTTTATCCTTCTTACCGATGTAGAAAACTAAACCAGCGGAAAGATTATCCACCACGGAATTAATCCCTGCGTTTGTGATATCCGTGAAACCATCCAATGTTCTATCTTGTGATAGGTGTATAGATGAGGTGTAATCAACTTTAAACGCAAGTGAACGTGATAACTTAACTAAAGCAGTTATCCCACCAGCAACGTTCATAGGGTTTTCACTGTACCCATTATCGGTACGGATGAATGCGACACCAGGGCCACCGTGTACAAGTAGGTTGATGTACTTATGGCGTAATCTAAGTAATTCGAATACACTAATAGTAGCTTCTAAATTAATTCTACCATAGTCTAAATTTACTGGATTACCCTGAATGGTATTTACGTTGATATTATCGTACCCACCACGTATTCCCACACCGAACAATTCGTTTATATTATAACGAACATCTGCACCAAAGTGGTTGTAGTTATCCGTTACGATTGCGGATTGATCACTCACGGAGTGCATCCCAGTCTCAATCCCAATCGAGAACTTATTAAAATCCCCCTGTGCAAAAGTTACAAAGGGCATTACCATTAAAATGACTAAAATCAATACTTTTTTCATTTGTTTTATTTTTAAGTTTATTTGTTTATTATTTATTGGGGTACGTTACCAAATGGATTACATACATCTCTTACAGTACTATAATTGAATTTCAAATTATCCACCGCACCACTTTCAACTAAAGTTATAGTCATTGTGGCAACATCCGTAAACTGTGATAGGGGATATGTTGTAACCAAACCTGTACCGTTAAATGCAATATCTATTTCAGTAACGACATTACTGCCCTTTTCGGTAATTATAATTCTATTTCTACCAACTGAATCAGATTCATATTCAATATCTATCAAGTCGATTGATTCCAATTTCACAATACTATTTATTCTAGTAAAATCGAATGTTAATATCCCACCATGATGGTTATCATCCGGATCACTGGAATCGTTATCTCCCGATATAATCAATAGATTACCGGAATCCACTGTACCCAAATCATTTACATCATTTCCACTTGGGTTATCTGCATCGTATATCATTGCTTGGTTTCCGGTAAAGTTGACGCGAGATCCGTTAATTAATACCTCACCTCCGGTATTTCCTATCGTGAATATAGATGATACTATATCACCACGTTCCAGTCCGTTATTATCGAATGTAATATTATTCGGAACAGCAACTACCTCATAACATTCAGGTGGGTTACAAATAAATGCGAATGAAATTAGTTCATCATTGCCATCTAAAACTTTATCGCCGTTGGTATCCTTGTATATGGAAATCTTCTTACCACCAGCAACACAATCATTTCCAGGCGGAACAGGTGTTATGGTTGTAAACGTACAACAATCAACACAATCATTTCCATCTACACCATTAGTTCCATTAGTTCCATCGTCTCCGTCTCGTCCGTTTGATACAAATACGGTATCCCCAAACTTTATAGTTTCACCATTTATAATAGTATATGTAGATATGTTTACACCACCTTGTACTTGTTCTAACTCCACCGTTGGTGATGTACCATCAGTACCATTAGTACCATTAGTAACGATATACACATCATCTATTTCAGTGATTTCCAATACACCATTTCTATTATCATCCAATCCGGAACTTACCTCGAAACCATTTTCCGTTTCTATACTAGAAATCAATGAGTTCAATCCGTTTTCCCCCGCGGGACCTGGATTTCCCGGTAATCCATTTAAAATTATGGTCTCACTTGTTCTTTCCGATTCATCTAATACACCATTACTATTAGTGTCTACCCCAAAGAATAACATTTCACCTGCTAATTCATTATCTACAAAATATGGATTTGTATCTGATAATGTAGTTAACCCATTAGTACCATTCTGTACTATATAGGAATCAATTTGTTCATCGATACCCAAATCTTTATCTCCATCTACATCCAATCCATAGAACACTTCGATTCCACCATTAGGATATTCATCAGATGGTCCTAGTTGTTCTACTCTATACGCGATTGAAAATCCATTTTCTCCGTTGCGGATATAGTTGGTACTTGTGATTTCAGTGGGTTCTAATACACCATTCCCATCTGTATCGATTCCTGATTCAAAAATAAACCCGCCTTCTTTATATACGACCCCATTTATTTCTTCGTTTTCATCGATTATCGTAGTTTTAATAAGAGCGGTATTTCCGTTTGTTCCGTTTACTACAATTTCGATATCAGAAATTTCAATTTCGTCTAAAACTCCATCCCCGTTGATATCATAACCAGTGGCAACTGATACAGCTCCATTTGGATATTCATTACTTGGTTGAATGGCGTTCACTTCCACTAATACCGAAGTTCCATCTTTTCCATCTTTTCCATCGATCCCATTACATACCGTTGCAGAAGATTGAACCTCATCTATTACACCATCGTTATCGATGTCAGTACCAAATGATAGTTGAGTTCCACCCGATGGACACGATTGACTTCCAATTGGTAAATTGGTAACGGTTACCAACGTTGATGATCCATCGATTCCCTCTATGATAATCGGATTTTGTAATCTGTCCACACTACACGATGTAATGAAGAATAAACTGATAAACACATAAATTAACTTTTGTTTCATTTTACTAATTTTAATTAAACACTATTTGTTATTTGTTATATAATTCCAACATTTATTGCCCGTGTTGAATTCGGGATTAATTATTAAGTATCAAATATACGAAATATATTTGATTGTACAAAACTTATTTTCATTTATTCGTTGAACGGTTCGATTGTTTTGGTAAAATCTTCAAAAATTGTTGGATCCGTGCTATGTAGTATAGAATTAATATATCGCATACATACTTGAGCGTGGTTCGGTGTCCCATCCCATCCCTCATATATTTTTTCTATTTGTGTCAATTGATTCATATTATTAATTTGATAATTGTAAAATTAATCTATAAGACGATTTAAGAATTCCCATTTTCCAGATGGAATTGGAAATTTTTTCGGATGTCTCCAAATGAAATCAGGATACTTATTACTTATCCAATCCCCTCCTATAATTTTACCGTTGTCATCAATGTGTAATGTATATTCTATAATCATTTTACCGAATTTCTGGCCCGATCGGCCCATGGTGTCGGTGTCCTCGTCCGGTGTCTGATAATCCAAATAAATTATTTCGGTTTTTATGTGGTATATATTGTCATTGTGGTAATCCAATGTCCTACTTGTGTATCCAACTACCGGGACGTTCCACACGTGGTCGGAATTATCCATATCCATACCGAACGGTTCTCGGTGGTTTCCCACTAATCGTTTTAATGAAATGTGTAATGATGCGGGATTCATTCCCCTACATAGTTCTACATTGTATATTTGATTCAATATTGACTCGGTATAACTAAGTTGAGAAACGGATTTACATCTTGATCCAATTATATCTGTAATCAATCCTCCCATTATATCATCATAATAATAATTCATCAATGATTTTATTTCCGGTTGGGTAAATAATACACCATCTATTATTCGTTCTTGGGGTTCGGTGTAGTTCATACTACTTGCCGTGTATCCATGACAATTCCCCCCCCAATCCAATCCATCGTTCTTTATTATAAGACTATCCACCAACACTGTAAGGTAATTAGCAAGTTTCGGTTCTCCCACTTGTATGAGTTTATCCATAACGGTAACCTTTGATCCCCAATATAAAGATTTCCGTCTATATGGATAGTGGTAACCACTCCAATTCTGTCCATCGTCGAGGTTTACCGAACCCGAAGAGTTTTCTATATAGTAGAATGTGTTATCGTAATACTCATATGTCTCGAATTCCATTAACCTAAATCTTCCGGGGTGGTTCGATGTATCCCAATATTGACCCATCATGAAATTACAACAGATGAATATCAGCGATATTATGTATTTATTCATATCAATTCGATAATGGAAATTTGATGTGGGGTTCGTGTCTGTAGTTGGAAATTTCATAATCGAATTCCCCGTTTAATATATCAACATTTGAAACTTTTATTTTTGGAAGTGCAAATGAATTTCGTTTTAACTGTTTATTAACTCCATCGATTTGGTTCAGGTATATATGTGTATCACCTAGATTACCGATTAGTTCTTCTGGAATCATATTGACCTCGTGTGCAATTAAAGTTAAAAGTAACCCATAGGATGCAATGTTAAATGGGAGTCCCAATGGAGTATCTACTGATCTTTGATTCCATGATAATGATATTGCTCGTTTGGGAGTCGGTTCATAATAATCATCATCAAAATTTGGTTCGATACCCAAAAAGTATTCCATTCCAGTTTCATAGTTAGCAGAAAACCAATAATCATATCGTTCCTTATACGTTAGTTCACGTGTATAAACTTGAAATCCGTAATGACACGGTGGCAGTACTACGTTATCAACTTCGGCAACATTCCATGCACTTACCATCATCCTACGGGAATCGGGATTAGTTTTTAAAGTTCCAAGGAGATTTTTAATCTGGTCGAAATATTGAGTTGTATCATATGAGCACTTGTCCCTATCATCATAATCACTTGTAACTTTTCCTTCCCATTTTCGCCATTGTGCACCATAAACCGGACCGAGTTCCCCCCATTTTTTAGCAAATGCATCATCGATTTTAATCATTTCCGTGAACTGATCGATTGACATATACCCACAATCACACGTATCCGTATGACCACAATAACAATCATTGTAGTTTTCATAATCCCCAATCTTGGGATGTACTCGCTTGGATTTGTATACCTTATAACAATCTCCGACCCAAATGTTGCATCCGTTCTTTACCAAGTACTGAATGTTCGTATCTCCTTTGAGAAACCATTTCAATTCGGTAACCATTACTTTTGTATAAATCTTTTTCGTCGTAAGTAAAGGAAACCCTTCTCGCATATTATGTCGTATGGTTCTACCAAATACAGAACGTGTTCCTGTTCCAGTTCTATCCCCCTTGATATTACCGTTTTCCAATATATCTTGAAGTAGTTCGATGTACTGTGAATCTAAATTGTTCTCTTTCATTATGCTAATTTAAATTGTGATAAAAATTCTCTTAAAAATACATTTTTTTCTCCACCTACACTTTCAACCCAATCTTCATATTTTATCTGATCAATAAAGGTAGGGAGTTTTGGTAATTCATCAAATGATGACATATTCTCTAATTGTGGGTATTCTATATAATCAGGGTATTTTTCTTTATTAAATACTCTTTCATCCACTAAGAATACTACGGCAGTCAAGGCATCATTTAAATCAGGTTCGAAGAATGTAGCACATTCAATACCATTGTTAGCTAAACTAATAACATGATTATTTAGTGTACCTTTATAGTTAGGAATTCCAGTTTCTGAATTAAAGGTTTTTACTGTTCTATTAGTAGTTCCACCGTTTAAGATGATAAAGGTTTTATCATTAAATCTCCACTGTGCAAACTCATGACTTCTTTCAAAGAAGTCATTATTATATTCTTGCACGGCATGTCCGAATTGTATCCCTTGTTGTATTGGTGAAATATTATATGGCACGAGTCCATACATACTGTATTCTAATTCTTCTTTCATAACTTATTTTTATCGTTTAATGTAGTAAATGTTTTTTTGAAATATTTCGCCATCCAGCTTGATTTGGATACTTTACATAAAATATTTTTAAATCCGACTGATTCATATAATCAACGAAGAATATCTTTTTATCGGATTGGTTTATGTGTTCTACAAAAAACCATCTACCCGTATTTCCTCCGGACTGATTTAAATAATCTACTTTAAAGACTTTTAAATCCGACTGATTTTCATATCCCACAACAAATAGTTTCACATCCGATTGGTTCACGTAATCAACCTTAAACATCTTCTGTGAATAAATTATTGAGGGTAAAATCAGTAGTGATAATAATATATATTTCATCATAAATTAGTTAAATACTAATATACGAATAAAAATTGAGACTACCAAATTTAAGTTGTATTATTTAAACTTATTAAAATTTGGTTCTTCGTGATATGTTCTATATTCTCTAGTCACTTTAACTGGTTGCTTCATATTTTCTGGTAAATATTCCCCGAATTCCTCTAGTATCCTATATATCACGACGGGTGTGTGTACTGATTCGGAATCAAAATCAGAACAAAACATATTCCAAAGTTTACCTCTACTAATTCCTTTATTACATCTACTGGGAACACTCCAATCAGGTACACCGAATCTCGCAAGTTTCAACATTAAAAGTAATGCATCATTTTCTATTGTTTCTGATAATTCCCTTGATTTTGATTTAGTTAATTTCCTCATCATTCATTGAGTTTAAATCTTTATTCCATATTTTCTTGATATACTCATATCATATATTTAAAGACAAATATACGAATAAAAATTGAGACTATGAAATTTATTGGTAAGTTTATTTTTTATTTTTGAAGTATTTTAATAACCATATACCGAACGGTATCAATGTGGATACGATAAATCCAACTATCCATTGCCAGTAGTTGGAAATGAAGGTTTCAATTTCTATCCAATTTGATGTTTCCACCAATATATAATCCTCATATACGGATTGTTTAAGATTTCCATCCCTTACAATACTCACGACGACCGAAATATAATTCTTTCCGTGTCTTAATGGTGTTACATAGAATACCCACGCTGTGAATTCATCAACCTCTATGAGTTGTTGTGCGGATTGTGATACTATTGTAAAACTATTATTGGTTGGATCGACTAGTTCTACCTGCATCAATTCCGAAGTTCTTATAGTGACATCAACTATGGGGTTTATATTTTGTACGATTGATATATCGGTTTCACTCTCACCTATTCGTACTTCGATTTTATATGTACGGAATTTTACCATTTCGGTAGGTATCTCATATACTAATCTACCTACACCATCCGCGTAGGTGGGTACGAAGGATGATGTATTCTGTATTTGTATAATAGGTAAATCAACAATCTGGAGTTGTTCCGTTGGTGGAATTGAAACTTCCATTCCAAGTGATATTACCGCAGATATGTTCGGTGGTGACATTAATTCTTCTTCACGGAAATCGATTACACCATCCATATCGGTATCCGTGATTTCTTCCACTGATGCTAACTTCCGAATAATTGAATCCACGGAGGATTTCTGTGGTTTCCGCCCACATGATATTACGAGTAATAATAGAAATGATACAATTAACCTTTTCATAAATTTAGTGTTATGTTGATTTTGGGTTTGACATCATTCCAACCTGTTACGTATTTCAATATGGATAACCCACCAGTTGGCATCGGAAAAGTAATCTGGATCATTCGAATGTTTTAACATTTCCATTGCAATTATTGTTTTGTTTTTTTGACAACCCCAATGTTCGTTCAATAGTTTCATTACATTGACATATCCCTCACTTTGTTTGTTTATTTCGAATTCTATCAGGTTCACATCGGATGCGGTGTTCCACTTTGATTTAGCATAATTTTCTATCATGGTAAATCTAGTGGAATCGATTTCCTTAATGTGATTTGCGAATACGTTCAATTGAGCGGAAGCAACTGTACAATAAAGTAACAAAAATATTAATATGATTTTAAATTGCATAGAAACCTTTTAATGGTGTACGTAAATAGGGTATATGGAATATTAAATTTTAAATAATACTTTTAATTGTTTCTTCGTTTTATAGTGGAAAATAGTAGTATTATGATATTTAATAATACCAATAATATTAAACTTGTAAAAAATGTTTTCACTTCTTTTAATTTTTATCTTTAGGAAAATATTTAAATATTATCACTATCGATAATATAACTAGGATCAGCGCTGATAATTGTGATTCCATGTTATAATATATTTCTACGTGTTGTTAACTCCACTACTACTATGGGTACATGACCTTGGTGTGTTTTTTCCCATTGATGGGTTACACTACATACTTCTAAGTTAGTTGGTTTTCCAGATACTAAAACTTCTACTAGATCTCCCTTTTCAGGTTTACAGGAAAACCCCTGTATGTGTGATGTGTCGACATAATCAACTTCCGTTATACACCTACCCATTATATAATTACTCATAGTTATTTTTTTTATTTTTATAATGATATTTTTTTGGTAATATTGAGGATAGTTTCTTCTTCCTTACGGGTCAATAGATGCTTTCGTCTCCATAACTTTAGAACTTCATGTTTCCACATATCACTATCACTTGGGTTACCTATATTTTGATTCATAGTTTTTTATTTTATAATATATAATTTCTAAATTAATGTGATCCTTGTCTGGTGATTATACTCATTATTAATTTTCTTTGTTTCTCCGATACTATTTTCATGTTCGAATAATCCTTGTAAATTTTTGTAATAATACTCCCTCAACATAGATAACAATCTTTTATCGTGTTCGTAATACCATCCCAACTTTATTATCTCATCCAATCTACAAATTATAACATGACATGAAACTTCAATTATAGTAGATTCGTAATCACGAGTCAACGTTGGGTCTGTAATCCTATTAAAATGTAGATGCTGTTTTTTTCCATATTTTTTATCATGGAGTGTCCATGTCCTAATCCATGATATCATCATTCGGGTTTCATCCGTGAGTTCAATCGTTTCAACTTGACTATACATTTGAATACAATGTAGTCAAATCTTGGTAGAATTTATCACGGATACTCATTAGTATTTTACCTTCTTCATCCGAATACTCTCCACGCGACTCCATTAAATCTAAAAATTTATCGATCCATGGACGACTGTACTGTAGTCTATACGTGTGATTTAATTCATCTACAATGATACATTTTCTGATACGATTGATTAACAACGTGTGATCTGTGGTTAATTGTTTTTTTAAGTTTTTCATTCCAATGATTTTTAGATATCACTATGATACTTTTATTATTACCTTACTAATATACAAAATTTAAATTACAATACCTAATTTATTTTTGTTCATTTATTTTAAATCGGAATTCTGTTATCCATAGTTCCCTAATACCCATAAGTATTTCCCTAATGGATGAATCATACATCTTATATCGAATAGTATATTCTATATTATATTTGGCAAGCGTATCCAATTTACTATAAAAGTCCGTATCCCGTTTCCATGTAAGAAGTAATTTTAACTGTATATCACTAATATTTATCATTTATTACTCTGTATGTATAAAATCCATTTATGTCGTATCCCATTCAAAAAGAATTGGGTGGATATACTATAAGTATTCATTATCCTACTTGACGTCACGTGGAAATCCAAAAGGTTTTTTTCCTCTTTTATTAAATGATTTTCTGTAAACGAATTATCCTCACTACAATTGATTAGAAATTCCCTTTGTGATTCAGTGTATTTTAGTGATGGCTGTTTTTTGGGTTTCATTGAATAAAAGTGATTGATTATAAAATTGTGCGAGTTTCCATGTCTGCTTTGAAAAATTATATCTTTGTATCGTGAACTGTTCACGTAAAATATTGAATGATTCCCTATCATAAAGATCATATACGTTGTTCAGTATAGCACGTATACTCAAAACGTATCTTTCAAATTCGGCACGTTTGAATTTTATCCTATTTTCATACTTCAAAGTTTCTAAAACCCTAATCAATAATTTATATTGTTCCGGACATAGACTTACAAATTCGGATACTTCATCGGATACATCATCACTACTATAAAACCAGGATACATCTCCCATATAATTTACAATAGATATCGTTGAGTTGTCCGGCCACATTTTTATTGTCAAATGAGATGTATTCATTATTTCGTATTCAGGTTCCTCGTTATCCAATGTAATGTATAATTTATACATTATCCAATTTATTTTTAAAATTGACAATCTTGGTTTTCCGTAATTGAACAAACTCTTTCCGTAATGTTTTTAGCATATCTTTTTGTATATCATCGTAATAACTACCATGAATTATATAATGTAGTTGTCTATTATGATTAGGAAATATACTTTCATCTATCCAGAATTGAATTAATTCCTTTTGTTCACTTGAAAGTTCATTATATCCCCGGGTGGATGGTCTTCCAAATCGCTGGGTTTTGTTAGTGTGATTACACATTGCGTTTATTTTTTTAGAAAAATCATTTTTATCTTCAAGTTCCAGTTTTTCAGACTTACGTTTTACAATTATACCCAATATCCAATTAATCACGGAAAGAGAACACATTACCGCTACAAATATAATTATGTATGATGTCATTATTGATTATTTTTATGATATAAATATTTAATCCAATTGGACCGTATTTCACTTAAAATGATTCTATCATACCCATTTATTTCGGTATTATAAACATCACCATCTTTGTTTATTATCTTGGATAACACTCGTAAGTGTTTATCCAGAACCCAACCGTTTATAAACTCCGTTCGTCTGCATACTACTCTTATGAACTTAATTTGTGTTTCTTCCAATTTCATTTTAAAAATTGAATCCACTTTTCCCTAATACGATTTAATATTATCCTATCATCTGCAGTGGGAGCAATATTGTGTACTACTATTGAGTTCAATAATATAATTTCGTAATTATGTAATTTACGACGGAATTTCTCATTTCCAAACCAGTCTGTAACTAAGTTAAATTGATTCTGTGACAATAAAGGTTTCAGTGGAACTGCAACGCTGTGGTGTTTGTACATATCATTTACGATTGATTGAAGCTCCTCCCAAGTTGCATCCACCGGGTCGTTCCCACTGATAAAAGAAGAGTAATCAATTACCATTGATGTGTTATAATTAATCTTATCTATTTCATCCTTCTTCATCTTCATATTCGTTTATTCCATCATTAATAATACCAAGTAATTCGTAGTAATCCGATTATAGTTTACGTAATCGATTATGTACTTCGTTTAGTTTTCTCATAATAATGATATGTATTAAATTAATATTACAACAAGATATTTAATTCCATATTTTTTTACCTTACACAAGATACGATATTAATTTTATATATCCTAACTTAATGTGTTAAAATTTTTGATTACCTCACTCGTATCGTTTAGTAAACGAAACGTAGTTCTCACATATATATGTCAGTGCCCTCCTAACTACTGGAGATTGGTGGTATGTTCCACTGGACAGCGTATTGGTCAATAAATCCAAATGTATCGAGGACATTAACTTAATGTATAGATTATCTCGATATACCTTATTGAGGAAATTCAATTGTTCGTTATTTAATATTATCCGCTCATATACGGATTTCTTATTGGATGTATCGTTCATTAATTTCTGATATTGTATTTGTTATATATAAGACTACATTGATTGGGTTTTCTATCATAATATTAAATTTTACGTACCTATATCTTATGGGTGGATATAAACAATTATCTATATCCGCTTGTTAGGCGTAATGCTATTCGTCTTCATCACCATAATTCTCGCCACACATTTTACATTGGTCACCAAAGGTCATATCATCAGTAATTATTCCTAAGTAACTACATCCATTATATCTACGCCCTAAAGTT